>Ga0222675_1000132_pt1 | contig 41077 bp, 37 predicted proteins | sample AntAcemetagen868_FD_179818 | JGI IMG/M metagenome (GOLD analysis project Ga0222675, IMG submission 179818) | Saline water microbial communities from Ace Lake, Antarctica - #868 | ecosystem: Environmental > Aquatic > Non-marine Saline and Alkaline > Saline | place: Antarctica: Ace Lake...
TACATCTTCTCAAGGTGCTGAATAAGCACTTTTTAGGGTTGATGGTGATAGCCTTTACCATATCTGTCCCTACTACTTTCTATTTGGTTGAGAAGTGGCTGCAAGCTTTCCCATATAGGCTTGATGGACTAGGAGAGTTTGGTTTCGCATCGGTGATTATTATAGTGATCATAGCGGCTTCTATTTTGGGAGTTCACAGTTACCTCAGCTCTAGAAGTAACCCCATAGAGGTCTTAAGAAATGAATAAATTATTTCGGTTTCCTTTAAGTGAATTACAATTAGCGCTTGCTTATGTCAATGGATACTACGCCACGAGGTTTACTTGTGCGTTTTGATTAAGAAGAGTCTCTTTATGCTCAGAAAGAACAAATTGACCGTGCTCAAAACTCTTGCTTCTGGCTAGCGCTTGGTTTTTTCGAGTGATACTTCTTACAAAACGTCTTATGTCTTCCTCAGAATCTAGAATCAGACCAGGTACAGGTACGCTTTTTCCGTCATCATCCTTTGCCACCATGGTGAAATAGGAAGAGTTGCAATGCTTAATTTCACCAGTCTTTATGTTTTCAGATTCTACCCTAAGACCTACTACCATGGAGGTTCTCCCAGTGTAATTGATAGAAGCTTTAAGGCTTACTAATTCGCCCACTTGTATTGGGTGAAGGAAATCAACTCTATTGACCGAAGCCGTAACACAATATTGACTTGAATGCTTAGAAGCACATGCAAAAGCCACTTGATCCATTAAACTCAGAATATGACCGCCATGTATCTTACCACTAAAATTTGAGTGAGAAGGTAGCATCAATTCTACCATAGTAACTTGAGAAGATTCTGTGGTTTTGTATTTCATAAATTAATATTTAATTCTTTGATAGAAACGCCTTAGCGATTTTAATGAAGTCTCCCTTGTTTTCTCCTTCATGTGCGCCATGAGGAACGTTTGGCAAAATACAGAGGTCAGATTTAGGTAAATGCTTTCTTAATCGAACTACTTCTTCAAGAGGAATCCCAATGTCATCATCACCTAGCATAATCAACACTTCCGGCACAAAACTTTTTAGCTCATCATTACTAACAGTTACTGAATAGTTTTTGAATTGTTCCATTATCGCTTTGATCTGGTCATCACTACTATGTGAAGATCTCATCCATTCAAAATCATCAATATTTTCAAAGCTATATGATTCCAGATATTGTGGGAAATCGTTCACACTCCATGTACCCATAGCACCGATAGTGATCATTGATTCAACTAGTGATGGGTTAAGTAGTGCTAGCTGAAATAGTACATCTCCACCAAAGCTAAACCCTATGGATTTCAGTGATCTAAGGTCTAAGTATTCAATTAAAGCATTTAAGTCCCTAGCAACAGATTTAATCGATAGTGCCTCATTAAATCGCTCTGACTTTCCGTGCCCAGTTAGGTCAATTAGATAAACTTCATAATCTTGATCAAAATCTGCGACATAAGGTTTCCAATGTGATGAAGAAAGACTGTAGCCATGCAGCATTATTAGTGGTTCACCACTTCCATATACTTCATAATACATCTGTTTACCGTTAACAGATACAGTTTCAGCTTTCTTAGGAGTTTGGGCTAGACTGGTCGCAGTCATGAAAAAAAGTGTTAGGAGTATGAGTGAGTGTTTCATTAAAAAATTGTGGTGTTATTAACAGCAAGTTGATTAAATGAGGACAAAGAACCTATACTTGATCAGTGAGAACATACTTTCCATGTGTCAAAAGCCTTTATTGATAATCTAATCGTGGCACTTGGGTTCGAATTGTATCAATGGTGCGCATTTTTAATGCGTTCCATCTACCGTGTATATCAGTGAGTTTCGAGCGCGTTGCAAACGCGCCCGATTTGATTCCATGCAATAAGAACTCCGATCTCAAATCCAATTATGGCACTAAGGCTCGAATAGTATACACTTCCAATGGTGTGCCTTTCTAATGACTTTCTCAATGGTGCGCATTTTTAATGCGTTCCATTTACTGTGCATAACAGGAATCTTCGAACGCGCTGCAAACGCACCCACTTAAAGCTTCTAAATAGGCTTTAAGTGGGCTTTCTTCTTTTCGCGAACCTAGTGGCAGGCTCTTGAGTCGGATCATCAGGCCAGACATGCTTCGGGTATCGCCTTTTCAATTCCTTTCTTACCTCAAAGTAAGTGTCTGCCCAGAAGTTTTCTAGGTCAGATGTAATCTGTACTGGCTTATAACCAGGGGATAGCAGATGCATAAGAACACTTATTCCACCTTGGTTGATCTTTGGTGTTTCTTTCAGTCCGAATACCTCTTGAATTCTTACCGCAAGCACAGGGGGCTCTCCATTGTCTCGATACATCAACTTGATCTTTGATCCACTGGGTACTTCCATCTTAGATGGTGCCAGCAAATCGAGATGCTGTTGTTGCTCGAAGCTCAAGCTATGTTGAAGCACGTCTTTGAGGTTGATCTTCTTGAGGTCTTCAGGCCTTTTGACATTGTTGAGATAAGGACTCAACCACACTTTGCTAGTGGCAAGTAAGCTAGGGGTACTTACTTCTGGCCAAGAATGCGTTGGATTCCACTTTCTTAAGCTTATGACACGATTTTGCCATTGTTGTACTTCCTCATTGAAGTCGAGCATTTGTTCGCCCTCTTTTTTGATCGCATCAATAATTGCTGCTACCAAATGAGAAGGGTTGGGATCGGGGAGAGGTGTGCTCTTGAGTACAATACTGCCGATGCAGAGATTGAGTTTGGCCATTAAGCCACCATCTTCAGAATCCCAAGAGATGACTTCTTTTTCCTTAACGAGTTTCGCTAAGTCACGTGGGTTGAGCGGTGAAGCCATATGAATTTTACCCATGCCGTCTCTTGCATCTACATGGCTTATGGCTAGCCAAGGCTCGGCGGCAAGGTCTTCTCTGTGGCCCGCCATAGCATAGCGGCCATTGGAAAGCTGGAACTGTGCGTTGTTGCCAGGCCTGGCAAAAGCAATGCGCTCGGGGTATGCGTGTGTTAATAGTACGCCTGTTTCGTATGGATCGATGTGATCATTGTCTTCGTGTGTGTCAAACAGCTTACGATATTGACTGGCTATCTTTTCTATTCTACCTAGTTTGTGACCATCTCTTTGTTCTCTACGATGAACTCTGAGTGCTTCAATTCTTGTATTCAGGTCTATCCCAGCTTCCCGTCCAAGTGGATCACGCTCTTCGAGTAAGGCAGCGATATCAGTGGCTAGGCCAAGTTGATCTTGATCATCTGCTAATAAAAGCATATGTGCAATTCTTGGATGGCAAGGCAGTTTAAGCATGCGCTTCCCATGTTCCGTGATTCGACCATTTGCCAATGCCTCCAATTGATGGAGTAAATCAGTGGCTTGCATTAATGGACCTTTTGGAGGGGGAGTCAGCCATGTCATTTGCTGTATGTCTACAATGCCCCATTGTGCCATATCCAATACAAGTGAAGCTAAATCAGCTTCCATGATTTCGGGTACAATATGGTCAGATAGTCTTTGATGCGTAACCTTCGACCACATGCGATAACAGTGGCCGTGACTTAGTCTTCCTGCGCGTCCAGCACGCTGATCTGCTGAATCTCTCGACACACGTACTGTCTCAAGACGGGACAGTCCGGAGTTCGGATCAAACTTAGAAGTACGTCCAAAACCACTATCAACGACTACTTTGATACCTTCGATGGTCAAACTAGTTTCTGCAATAGAGGTAGCGAGCACCACTTTTCTTCGGCCTTCACGATCCGGCATAATTGCTGCCAGCTGTTGTCGCTGAGACAGTGCCCCATAGAGTTGATGAATTTGAAAACCGCTAAGTGCCTCGCTCACTATTTCAGCCGTCTTGCGAATTTCTCTTTGTCCAGGTAAGAAAACAAGGATATCGCCTTCATGTTTTTTGGTAGCCGCAATGATCGTCTTTGAGCAGAGTTCAGGCATCAGATACTCGTCAATGTCACCCGCATAATTTACATCGACAGGATATTGCCGTCCCTTACTTACGACTGCTGGAGCATTGAGCAATGAGGTCAACTGTGGCATGTTCAGCGTAGCTGACATGATCATGATTCTAAGATCAGGCCTCAAAACTTGTTGTGCTTCTCTGCATAGTGCTAGCGCCACATCAGCGTGGATGCTTCTTTCATGGAACTCGTCAAAAATGACTAGCGCAATATTCTCTAGTGCGTTGTCACTTTGAAGCATTCGAGTGAGGATGCCTTCGGTTAAGACCTCAATCTTTGTTTTATCTGACGTTCTATTATCGAATCGAATGCGATAGCCGACAGTTTGCCCGACAGGCTCTCCTAGAAAATAGGCCATACGTTCAGCAATCGTTCTGGCTGCCAGTCTTCTTGGTTCGAGCATTAAAATCTTCTTTCCGTCAAGCCAAGGAGCATCGAGTAGTGCGAGGGGAAGCAATGTGCTTTTTCCAGCACCAGGAGGTGCATTGACAACCAAACTGTTCTTTTCAGCCAAATGCGTCCGCACCTCTGGGAAGATTTCTACTATAGGAAGGTCTATAGAATTAGGATCGAATTGCTTAGCCATATAGTGCTGCTAAGATAAGCAGCTTGCCTTAATCTCGCATACTTTGTTGATTAGAGACTGCTGGTGCACACTTTTAATGTATTCCATTTAGTATTTCTAGGTTCCGAACGCGTTGCAAACGCGCTCGAAGTAGGATGGTGAACATTTTTAATGCGTTCCATTTAGTATTTCGAGATTCCGAACGTGTTACAAACGAGCTTGATGTAGGTTTCGAACGTGTTACAAACGCGCTCGATGTTGTTTCCGAAGGCGTTAAAAACGTGCTCGATGTTGTTGCATAGCGGCAATATATTATTGATAGAACTAATAAAGATTTGGAACAATTTACTGCTTCAGTTTGTATGTTTGTAGTAGACAAAATTTCATTATGCTTTACGTTATTTCCCCTGCCAAAACGCTTGATTTTGAAACTCCTTGCGACAAGGAAGTATCTTACCCTCGATTTCAGAAGGAGACTTTAGAATTGATTGGTGCTTTAAGAGAAAGGACTCCCGAACAGATACAAGAGCTCATGAGCTTGAGTGAGAATTTAGCCGAACTGAACGTAAGTCGATATCAGAAGTTTGCAAGGTCCAAGAATACGAAAAGAGCAAAGCAGGCGGTCTATGCTTTTAAAGGAGATGTTTATCTTGGTTTAGAGGCAGAAGAACTTTCAGATGATGAAATCCTTTACGCTCAAGACCATTTGAGGATCCTCTCTGGTCTTTATGGGTTGTTGAGGCCTTTGGATTTGATTCAACCTTATCGATTAGAAATGGGTACGCGTTTGGCCTTTGATGATTATACAACCCTTTATAATTTTTGGGCGGATAGGATCGTGGAGCAAGTGAATCGTGACTTGAAAAAGCAAGGTGATAAGGTATTGATCAATTTAGCGTCTCAAGAGTACTTCAAAGCGATCGATAGACCAAGCTTGAAAGCCAAGGTGATCAACATTGACTTCTTGGATCAGAAGAATGGTAAGTATAAAGTAATCTCTTTCTTCGCTAAAAAGGCTAGGGGCCTTATGGCTCAATTCATCATCAAGAACAGAATCAATGACGCTGAATCATTGAAGGCTTTTGACTACCAAGGCTATTGGTTTGATGCGGATAGCTCAAATGACAGTAAGTTTGTGTTCAAGCGAGAGGAAGTCTGACTTCGCTGAGATTGTAAGGAAGCTTTTTTTACGACCTAGTGATCCTTCGCTACACTCAGGATGACGAAATAGAATGATGTTCAACCCAAAAGAAATAGCGCAAAGAGATTACAGTCCTGAGTTTGAGTTTAAAAACTCTAGAAGCTCTGGACCGGGTGGGCAAAATGTGAACAAGGTTGAAACGCGGGTTAGCTTAAATTTTTCCGTCAACGATTCTCAAATACTTAGTGATGTAGAGAAGGAGAGGCTTCACATCAAGTGGGCCAATCGATTGACTTCTGAGGGAGTTCTAGCCATACATTCGGAACAACATAGGAGCCAGTTAAGAAATAAGGAGGAGACGGTTATTGCCTTTAAGAAGCTCATAGAAATAGCCTTTACCGATCCTAAACCTCGTAGGAAATCGAAACCTTCCAAGTCTTCTATTCGCAAGCGATTAGATTCCAAAAAGAAGCATTCCGATAAGAAATCTAATCGTAAGCCTCCCGAATACTAAAAAAAGAAAAGCCGACTCATATAAATGAATCGGCTTTAAATTGGGGTTGATTTACTTATTGCCCTCCCTTACGGTTGGGGTTTCTTGGTGTTGGCCATGTTCTTGGCTCACCGTTTCTTGGATTCATCCCTAAGTCCGCTTTATCTCTTGGGAATGTCTTTTCATCTTCAGAAGCCATATATACCATAATAGCAGTTAGGATAGCATTGTTACGCACATCGTCAAATACAATCTTGTCGTAAGTGTCTCTGTTCGTGTGCCAAGTGTATGTTCCATAATCCCAGCTTAAAGAGCTTAAGCTAAAGCCTGGAGCACCTGCAGCTACGAATGAAGCATAATCAGAACCACCTCCACCCGGAGATCCAGGGAAATTAGTTTCGATTTCAGATTTGTATTTTCTTGGTACAGCAGATAACCATCTGTTAATGAACTCATAAGAGTGCAAAAAGCCTTGTCCACTGATGTTAACGACTCTACCTGTTCCATTATCTTGATTGAATAATGCTTGAAGTCCTGCAACAACTTTAGGGTTGTCTTGAACGAATGCACTAGATCCATTTAAACCTTGCTCTTCACTTCCCCAGTGCCCAGCAATGATCGTTCTTTTTGGGTTAGGATAGTATTTCTTTAACAGTCTCATGGCCTCCATCATTACGATTGTACCAGTACCGTTGTCGGTTGCTCCAGTTCCACCGTCCCATGAATCGAAGTGAGCTGAAAGCATCACATACTCGTCAGCTTTTTCTCCACCTTTCATTTCAGCAACAGTATTATAGGTAGGCATTTGGCCTAATTCTTTAGAAGTTACTTCCATTCTAATCGTTGGAATATCACCATGCTCGAGCATTCTGAATAGTGTTCCATAATCTTCCAGTCCAATATCAACTGCAGGAATTCCTTTAGTTCTAGCACTGAAGATTTTGTTTACACCAAATCCTCTAGACCAGTTTGATTTAAGAATTCCTAAGGCACCAGCATCTTCTAATGCTTGGTCAAGACCTCTTCCGTAACCAGTATTTGCAACACGTTTACGCCATGCTGTGATCGTTTCGCGTTGCAATTTCTGCATGTTTTCGATAGACTCTTCAGTACCGAATTTCTCCCAGTTATATCCTGGACGTCCTGTTGGTTGCGCTACGTCTACCATTACGAACTTACCCTTTACACTTGGTAACCACGCATCGAATGCGGCTTTGTCAGCTACATCTGGAATCATAGTTACTTGAGCACTAACCGGGCCATCGGTTGCAGCACTCCATGCAAGCGCCATCGCTTCTAATGTTTTTACACGAGGTTCAATTAGATCTACGTGAGTAATTCCACGTTCCCAGCCACGCCATTCACCCCATTGCTCGTTTTTAGCAGAGATTCCCCAGCTTTCGTATTTGGCAGCAGCCCAATCGTTAGCAGAGTTCATTTGAGGAGTACCGACCAATCTTGGTCCGTTTTTGTCAAGAAGCTCATAGGCTAATTTTTCAAGCATCGAATTGTCATTCGCTTCTTTGATCATATTGTCGATCACTGTCTTTTGATCCTGCGCCTGTGCAAGAGGGGCAAGCATGATGGTAAGAACAGTGATAAGGGTAAATATTCTTTTCATTCTATTGAGTTTGATTTAAGAGGTAAGATAGTTACTAATGGCATATGTCCAATAACCGACTGTATAATCAAAGCTTAGCTTCAAATTTATCCAATAAGTGATTGGTTTGGGTTTGAAGCTTTTTTTGAAAGAATCCTGACCAGCCTAATACTTTTCCGCTAAATCCTAAGGCTTGGCCTGCCCAACGGTGTAAATCAAAACTATCAGTATGCTTGTATATTAGACCGTCCTTAAACTCAAATTGAGCTTCAATTTTATTATGCACTTTTCGACCAGTTTTACTAAAGACATAGTGTGCTTCCCAATTTGCTGAGCCTCTAATATCATCAGCTACCACATTGTTGAATGTTACCTTCATGTTCTTATCCTTTTGGCTGGCGCAAAGCATTCGCCACATATTACTAGCTCTTTGGCCTTCCAGCTTTCCGAAGCCCGGATCATAAAAGATAATATCTGAGTGATAACACGATGCCATTGTCTCGGCATCCAGTTGAGTAAAGGCGGTGTAGAATTTATCGATAAGCTGCTTCATGTTGAGATTAAGTTAGGTGCTTCACTATTCTTAACCAATTTTGGATACAATTCTTTAATTTCATCTAAATGACAAATAGGAGCAAAGAAAACAAGAAAGAGTGCCCATCCTGTGCTATGCAGGTTAATGCTAATGAGAAGACTTGTCCTATTTGTCAATATGAGTTTCCAACACAAATGAAAGGGACCAGCTGGGTGGCCATTCTATTGATATTAGCCTTTTTATTATGGATGATCTTATAGGGCTACTTGGCCCTTGAATAATTAAAAGTAACCTCGCTTTCCTCGCCAGCCTCTCCAACCATTACATACATGTTGATTTTGTCTTTAGAGACTCTTTCTACAGTGAAACCATCGAAATAAACGATGTCCTTTTCAACCTTTACTAGTTTGAATTCAACTGTCTCATCTTTCTCTTCCCATCCACTGAGGTCACCATTAAAATGCTTCAAGCGCAGGACTAGACTTCCATTTTCCTCTCTGATTTGACAAAGCTCATAGAACTCAACTTTACCATCAACCACTAACTTAAAGGCACACATCATAGAATCGCCCAATGGGGGACTCCAAACTTCCTGAACCTGATCGCCAAAGGCTTCGCCTTCCCAGCTACCCGCTATCCAAGCCACATCTGATAAGGTAGCTTGCGGTGATGTTTTGTCTCCAAGAGCAATTGTTTTTTGAGAGAAAGCGGTAAGTGAAATCAATAACAGTGCTAAGCTTAAAAAGTATCTCATGGCCTTTTTTGGTTCTTGACTAGTTTAAAGAATGAATAGAGACAATTTACTAAAACAGATCGGAAAATAGATAATCTTCTGCTGGAAGGTAATTAAGGTGTCTATTGAAGTTTTCGCCTTAAATATTTTTTTAAACCATAACAACGAATGTGTTTTAGGCAGGTTCTATTTCTTCCTTTTTCTTAGGTAGGAATTGCTCTACTAAAATGATTCCCGTGCCGATCATTACTGATACGTCAGCTAGGTTGAAAATACCCGTATGAGCAAACTGAAGGTCAATGAAAACCATATCGGTCACCGAACCATACACAATACGGTCATAGATATTTCCGATGCCTCCGCCAACAATAAACGATAGCGCAATCATGCTGAGCCGTGTGATTCCCTTGTCTCTAATCATGTAAACAAACAAAGCGAGCATGACGGCTGAAGGTAAAACGAGCAAAAGAATTGTTCTTAACGTAGGGGATAGCGATGATCCCATGCCTAGAAAGGCGCCTTCGTTTTCAACTTTCGTAAGAATCAAATAGTCTCCAATGACTTCAATGGTCTCGTTATATTCTATTTGATCCCGAGTCATCTTCTTTGTCACCTGGTCAATAGCGATATTGGCGATAATGATTATGAGTATTAAAGCCGTTCTTGAGATACCCTTCATAGAAATTGAAATTTCCTCAAAAGTAATTAAAAGCAATAAAGAAGCTAAAACTTGAGGGTAAATGAAGTCCCTTCTTGCGAGGTATTAAAGGATATCTCTCCTTTATGAGATTGAATGATCTGCTTTGTTAAACTGAGGCCAATGCCTGAACCTTCAGGTTTTGTAGTATAAAAAGGTATAAAGATCTTTTCAGTTATGTCTTCTGGTATTCCAGAACCGTTATCAGTAATGGTAATGACTGAATAGTCTCTGTCATGGCTCAGGCTGAAAGCCATAATAATTATTCCTGTTGCATGATTAACGGCTTCTTTCGCATTTTTTAATAAGTTGATAAGGACCTGCTCCATTAGATCAGGATCAATTAGAAGTTCAAACTGCTCTTTAGGAATATCCATTTCCCACGTTATTTGAGATCCATTCAAAGTTGGCTCAAACAGAGAGGAGATACGCTGGAAGAAGTGTGGGCCATCTACTTTTTTAATATTGGGTAAAGGGACTCTAGTAAGTGCGCGATAAGCTTCTGTGAAATTCATTAAACCTTGACTTCGCGCTTCTATAGCATCTAACCCTTCTTCGAGGCTGGCTCTTTTTTCGCCCTCAAGATCTCCTTGCTGAACGATATGCTTCATCGTAGAAGACAAGGAAGTGATAGGGGCTACAGAGTTCATAATCTCATGTGTCAGCACACGTATAAGCTTCTGCCAAGCCTCCATTTCATTTTGATCCAACTCTGCATTGATATCTTGTAAAGAGATCAGCTTGTAGTGTTTATTTCGTAGTCTGAAACTAGACGCAGAAATAGATAGTCGTTTTACTTCGTTATTGATAGTCGCCTTGAGTACTACATTCTCGCCATTTTTAATTGTTTTAATCTGATCGTAAAGTGCTTCATTCTCAGTTTTAATACTGTCTAGGTTCAGAATGCTCCGGTGGTCTAAAAGATCCAAGAATGCCATGTTTGTTAAGTGGACTCTATCTTTTTCATCATAAGCCAGCACTCCAATTTGTAATTGATTGATCAAAGTGACCATGTACTGATATTGAGAGGCATCCGATTGAGTACTTTCCATGAATTTATCATTCACCTTATTGAAGGTCTCGTAAAGTTCATGGAATGAATTACCCTTATTTGTACTATTGAATTTGATAGCAAAATCATTATTCAAAACGGCTTGTAAGAAGTAGTGGGTGTCTCTATTAGAACGATTAATATAGACGAATAATGAAAGCAGGATTAAGAGTGCAAAAAGTCCAAGAAAGAAAACACGAATGTAATTGACCTCAATAAATAGGTAATAAGAAAGCCCGAAGAGGCAGGCAAAAATCAATAGTAGCCTTATTAAGACTTGTAGCTTGAAATTACTAAAGCTCATACTTCTCCATTCTTCTATATATAGCTCCTCTACTCAGTCCTAGTTCGTTTGCGGCATTGCTAATGTTACCTTGATGCTTTTTAATAGCCGATTCGATTGCCCATTTCTCAAGATCTTCTAAGTTGAGTGAAGTCAATTCTGGACCATCGGCCTCATTAGTATTTCCTAAGCTAAGGTCGTTCACCTGAAGCTGTTTACCATCGCTCATAATGACTGCCCGCTCCAGCGTGTGCTGAAGCTCTCGAATGTTTCCTGGCCAATCGTATTTTACCAACTTCTTGTAAACATGCTCAGGGATAAAGAGGCCCTTTTTGCCATACTTGGATTTAAAACGATTTAAGAAGTGGTCTGTCAGCAAGGAAATGTCTTCAGTGCGATCGCGTAAGGAAGGAAGTTTTATTTCTATCGTGTTAATCCTGAACAGTAGATCTTGTCTAAATGATCCATCATTAACCATTTTGGATAGATTAGCATTTGTGGCACAAATCAAACGTGCGTTGTAGTCTCTCGAATCATTTGCACCTACAGGTACCACTTGCTGATCTTGTATTACTCGTAATAGCTTCGCCTGCAAAGGGAGACTCAAGTTGCCCAGCTCGTCTAAAAATAGTGAACCGCCATTTGCCGCTTCAAACTTGCCTAATCGGTCCGCTCTGGCATCAGTAAAAGAACCCTTAATATGACCGAAGAGCTCGCTCTCAAAGAGGGTTTCGGTAATGGCTCCCATATCAACATTGAGAAAGACTTCATTACTTCTATGTGAACTTCGGTGAATCGCGCGGGCGACTAGTTCTTTTCCTGTGCCATTTTCACCTGTGATTAGAATGTTGGCATCTGTATGAGCAACCTTTTCTATTTGAGACAGCACAGATTTGATCGCACTAGATTCTCCAATAATCTCAGAAAATGGTGCATCAAGCATAGAATTCAATACTTGCTGCTTGGAAGTAAGTTGTTCTACTTGCTTGGCGGACTTATTTAATTTAAAGGCGGCAGAAACTGTTGAAAGCAATTTCTCATTCTGCCAAGGCTTTACAATAAAATCAAATGCACCTTCTTTAATTGCTTCAATAGCCAGGTTGATTTCACCATAAGCCGTAATGAAAATTACACTGGTAGTGGGTGAGATGCCTCTAATTTCTTTGAGAAAACGGAGCCCATCTTTTCCTTCAGTTTCTCCAGCCTTGAAGTTCATGTCTAAGATGACAACAGCGTAATGGTTCTCGGAGAAGGCGGATTCAATCTGTAAGGGATTATTAATCCCCCTTACGTCTGAATAGTACTGCTCCAATAGAATACGAATGGATAGCATTACATAATTGTCATCGTCAACAATGAGTATCCTACCTTTCTCTTTCATACTGTTCTAGTGTCCATTATTATACCAAGATAGATTTTGCCTATCAATCAGCACTTTAAGTTCCTGAATTTATTGAAAAGTGTCCATTTTTGGGCAGTGTTGTTTTGGAGATGGACAAACTATTGTGATGACAAGGTATGTTGACAGAATTAAGTATCTGATAATCAATACGATGTGTTTTTGGTATATTATTGGACAAGTGAAGTAAAAATAGATGTGGTATGTGGAAGAATTATTTGAAAACCGCTTATAGAAACCTGATTAGAAATAAGGCCTATGCGACTATGAATGTTCTTGGCCTAACAGTTGGTATTACGTGTTTTACTTTAATACTGCTCTACGTAGAAAATGAGTTGAGCTTCGATCAGTTTCACGAAGAACAATCCTACAGGTTTTTAGTCAATCAGCAAACTGGAGATGGCGAATCACGCAGATTTGGAATTGTTTCTGGTGAAACACTTGGTCAAATCGCGGACAACGTCTCTGGGATAGAAGATATGATTTTGGTGAGAGACTGGGGAGCAGGACCTATGCTCGTTGAATACAAGGACATAAAGTATAAAACGCGATCGCTTTTTGCTTCTGAATCTGATTTTTTTGATTATTTCAATTTTGAACTCCTCCGAGGGGATAAGAACACCGCACTTTCAGAGCCTAACAATGTTATCATCACAGAATCTACGGCTAAGAAGATTTTTGGTAATGAAAATCCTATGGGTCAGACATTGAAGGTCTCGGGTAGCATGATGTTCTCTTGGATCGTGACAGGTATTGTCGAAGATCCGAAAAACTCACACATGGACTTTGAGTTTATTTTCAATTTTGATCTACGAGATGAACGCAATGACTACATCATCATGCGAGAGGGTTTTGCCAATTCCTTATATGGCTTCTTTAAGTTTTCTGATGGAGTAGCACCTGATGATGTCGCGCTTAGGACGAAAGAGTATTACAAGGACTTTTACAAAGATAAGCCTGAAGCAGTAGCGGATTTAGAGCGAGAAGTTTATGAATTTCAATCTATTAAAGACGTCTATTTTAAATCAGGTGATTTAGCCTTTAATGGCTTTAGAACCGGAGACCTCCAGAATCTTTATCTCTTGGCAGCTATCGGCTTATTTATTCTGTTGATTGCCTGTATGAATTATGTCAATGCGGCTACAGCAAAAGCAATCAATCGAAGTAAAGAGATTGGCGTAAGGAAAGTCTTTGGAGCTTATCGCACTCAATTGATCATACAATTCATGGGAGAAGCATTCTTGATTTCCCTGATTTCAGTATTGCTTTCGGTACTGGCAACCGACATTGCTCTACCATATTTTGAGAACTTAATGCAGACCGATTTGAGATATTCCCTATTGGGTAACCCAGCATACTTGACAAGTCTAATCATCATTTTAGTCTCAGTAAACCTACTTTCTGGAAGTTATCCAGCACTTATCCTAAGTAGTTTCAAGCCTTCCGATGTGCTCAAAAATACTTCTGGTAGGGGTATACTGAAAAGGGGTAACCTGAGAACATTGTTAATAGGGATTCAGCTTTTTATCACCATGGTTTTGATTAGCTCTGTTTTGTTGATTGTGAAGCAAAGCAATTTCATCAACAAAATGGAATTGGGCTTTAGCAAGGACGACATCTTGATCATTCCTAATAACTCACCTAATATTGAGTCCCAAATTCAAACATTTAAAACGGAACTATTGAAGAATCCTTATATCAAGGGGGTGACTTCGGGAATGGATGTTTTAGGCTTTGAATACACCAATAATTCTGGGCCTGTCATCCTTGATGGAGTCGAACCTAGCAAGGCTCCAGTCGCGACATTCTTCACTGTAGGAATGGATTTCATTGAACTACAAGGTATTGAAGTTTTGTCAGGTAGAACATTCAATACTGACTTAAGTACGGACAGCACGGCTATTGTTGTTAATGAGGCTTTTGTAAGGGCTAATGGAGGTATAAATCCTGTTGGTAAAAATATTAAGCTTTATTCTCCTCAAAACGGTTCACGACCAGTTATTGGAGTAGTGAAGGACTTCAACTTCAGGTCGCTTAGGTCTGAAGTTTCTCCAGCCATATTTCAAGTGAGTAGGGGTTCTAACTGGTTTTTCACTGTTAAAATAGATGTTGACAATAAGAAAGCTGCGCTCAGCCATGTTACGGAAGTTTATGAGGCCATCGAACCGAACTATCCTTTAGGATATTGGTTCTTAGAAGATAACCTTAAAGCATATTATGGGGATGAAGAAAGGCTTCAAACGGCCATTCAAACTTTTGCCTATATCTGCATATTTATCGCCTGCCTTGGTCTCTATGGAATGACAACTTTCACCATTGAGAAGAAAATGAAAGAGATAGGCATTAGAAAAGTTTTAGGCGCTCGAATCAATCAGCTCGTTTGGCTTGTGAATCAGCGCTTCTTGCCGATTGCGTTAGTATCGGGCATCATTTCAATACCGTTGGTTTATTATTTCATAGATAAGTGGTTAGGCAGTTTTGCCTACCGAATGTCTATAGGGGTAGGCAGCTTTTTGCTTGCTGGGATGATAGTACTATTTATCGTTTTAATCACTGTCAGTATACAGGCGTTCAGAGCGGGACTCATCAATCCGGTTAAAACACTTAGGTCTGATTAATTGGTCAAAAATTAACTCATAACAACAAAAATATGCTAAAAAACTATATCAAAATTGCCTTTCGTACGCTTTGGAGAAGTAGAGCTTACTCCCTAATAAATATCTTTGGTCTGGCCATTGGTATCACAGGAGCCACATTGCTTTTTACTTATGTAAAAGATGAAGCTTCGTATGATGATTTTCATTCTCGGTCTGAGGATATAGTACGGGGTATCCTAATTCAGCATAACCCCGAAGGTGACAGTCGCTATTCAGCAAGTCAACCGATACTGGCAAAAACCTTGGTCGAGGAACTTCCTGAAATAGAGAATGCCACCGCTATGCAGATGATTGGTGGTCATATGGATTTTGTCATTAATGAAGGACGATATTCTGAAAGAAGTTATGCCATGGTCGATGAGCACTTCTTCGAAGTCTTTGATTTTGAATTATTATCAGGTGATAGAGCTACAGCCCTCAGTGAACCTAACTCTATCGTGTTGTCTGAGAAGCAAGCAATGAAATTCTTTGGGAAAACAGATATACTCGGTGAGTCTTTGAAAATGTCTTTCGGAGGTGAGTATCAAGTATCTGGTGTCATTGAGAATATGCCAAGTAACTCTCATTTGAAACTGGATATACTCATGACCGCAATGAGTGGTAATAGCCGCTACCTTGAATTGCAATCAAGCTGGACGCATTTTCAGGCTTCAGTTTATTATGTTTTAGCTCCGAATACAGATTTAGAATCGTTAAAAGCCAAGATCAATATTCTCTTTGATGATAAAGTGCCTGCAAATATGGCAGAGGTTGTGGATTTTGATTTACAAAAAATTGGCGATATACATTTTGAATCTGAAGATATTGAAGCAGGGTTTGAAACAGAACTTGGAGACAGAAGCTATATCCTTATTTTCAGCTCAATCGCCTTATTTATCCTATTAATTGCGGCTGTTAACTATATGAATTTAGCGACTTCGAAAGCTGTTTTTCGAGCAAGGGAAGTAGGAATTAGAAAGGTAGTTGGTGCGCTGAAAGGGCAGCTTGTTAGTCAATTTCTGACTGAGTCAGTGGTTATCACAATTTTCGCCTTGTTGATTTCAATTGGCTTAACAGATATTACTATGCCTTTTTTCAATGAGTTAACGGGCAAAGAATTTGAATTTAGTCTGATTACGCTCATGGAGTATTTGCCAATGTTCCTAATCATTGCCCTTTCTGTTGGTGTGCTATCTGGTGTCTATCCATCGCTCTTTATGACTCGCTTTAAACCTGTGGAAGTGCTGAAGGGCGAAAAACGCTCAACAGGTTCATTTTCATTAAGAAAGGCGCTTGTTGTATTTCAATTTGTTATGTCTATCGTTTTGATTATTACAACGCTGGTTGTTCAGAACCAGATGTCATTTATAGGCAATAAAGACCTCGGGTTTGAAGAAGATAACTTAATAGTGATCGATATTAATAATGCCCGTGTGAGGAGAGATTTTAAAGCCATTCGTACCGAGTATGAAAAAATTACTGGAGTTGAAAGCGTGAGTGTTTCATCAAGAGTACCTGGAGAATGGAAAGGGATTAACGAAGTGGGCGCTTATCTAACAGATGGCGAGGGGAACGTCAGAGATTCCATCATGACATATTTTATGGGATTTGATGAAAGAATGATTGAGACTTTTGACTTTCAAGTTACTCAAGGAGAATATTTCTCAGGAAATGATCAATCAGATTCCTTGAAAGTACTGATTAATGAAACAGCCATTGAGGCCTTCGGCTTAACAAATCCTCTGGGGCAAACCTTAAAGTTGGTGAGCAGAGGAAGACCAATGTCTGTGCAAGTAATTGGGGTGATAGAAGATTTCAATTTCAAGTCTTTACATTCTAAAATAGAGCCCATCATTATCGGTGCATGGAATAACCCATCTGCTTCTATAGACTATTTCACCCTTAAGTTTTCTGGGAATTCTAGCGATATTATTGCCGCTGCAACAAAAGTACATGAGCAGTTTGATCAAAGCACTGCCATGGAATATCACTTCCTAGACAGTCAACTAGAAGTGTTTTACGAAAAGGAACAAAGAGCTAATGCCATATTCAAAGCAGGGGCAGGGCTTTCTATTTTTGTTGCTTGTTTAGGCCTTTTCGGCCTCGCATCATTCACTGTACAGAAACGAGTTAAAGAAATGGGTATAAGGAAAGTCTTGGGAGCAAGCCAGTGGAACCTGTTCTATTTGTTATCTTCTTCTTTCACAAAACAAGTGATTGTGGCCTTTGTAATTGCAAGTCCAATAGCATTCTATATCCTCAGAGATTGGTTAAGTCAATTCGAGTATAGGACCACTGTAGGTGTAGGAGTTTTCGCTGTAGCAGGACTTATGGCAATTGCTATAGCATTATTAACGGTCAGCTATCGTTCATTAAAAGCTGCCAATTCGAATCCTGTTGACTCATTGAGGAGCGAATAAAAGATAAGAGAGTTTGAGTAATGAGACTCTTAGAATGATCAATTTGATCATTCTAAGAGTCTTTTTCTTTTTGTACCTAAAGCAATTTATCAATTCAATACAGGGATTTATCAGTTCACTACAAATACAATTTTATTACTTATACATAAATGAAAGATATATTTCTTTTATATTTGTATAACTAATAACTACACTATTATGAAAGGAACATATTTAGGCGAATTTGAAGAGCTAGTCCTCCTTACAGTAGGGGCCTTGTATCCTGAAGCTTATGGCGTAGCGGTAATGGATGAGATAAAGCAGGAAACTGGCAGAAAGGTTAATATCAGTGCCGTGCACTCAGCTATGAGGCGCTTAGACGAGAAGGGTTTTGTTAAAAGTGAGATGGGTGGTGCTACCAACGAAAGAGGAGGCAGGCGTAAGCGCTATTTTGAATTAACTGCCTTTGGCAAAAAGGCATTGGATGATGCTCAGTCATTCAGAATGAAATTGTACAACAGAATTCCAGATATCTCATTTGGTACCTCTTGAGCAATCGAAGAAACATATCTCCACCAAAATGGGCTGATCGCTTCTTAGAACTCTATTGTAAAACTGAGTTTCTAGAAGAAATACAAGGAGATGTTCATGAGCTCTTCGAAGCGCGTATAGCTAAACAGAACAGGTCAATGGCGAAAGTCAAGTTCGTTTGGGATGTATTGAGGTTCTTAAAATGGTCAAATATTAAAAAGTCAAAAAGGTTAAACTCAAATGTAATTACAATGACAAGAAACAACTTAAAAGTAGCCGCGCGAGTATTATGGAGACAAAAGGCAAATGCTGCCTTAAATATTTCGGGGATCGCAGTGGGCTTAACCTGCTTCATTCTCATAAGTCTGTATGTTAAACAAGAGGTGTCTTATGACGGCTTTCATCAAAAGAAGGACCGAATCTATCGTGCATGGGTGAAGGAGGTCTATGACGATGGGCGAGTGTTTTTTAATACCACCACACCGTTGCCATTGGGTTATCGCTTGGAAGAGAACATTCCTGAAGTGGAAGAATTCATATTGTTCGACAGCCGCGAAACATTGGTCGGTAGGGGCGATAACAGAGTAAAAGATGAACTCAATATAGTCAGCGCCAATTTCTTTAAGGTCTTTGATTTTGAAGTGCTTAAGGGAAACAGGGCAAACCCATTGGACGAACTTTCTTCAGTCGTACTATCTGATACTTATAGTCAAAAGTATTTTGGTGATGCCAATCCTATAGGCGAGATGTTGTCATTGCAGGTAGGAGGTGCTATTCATGATTTTATTGTTACTGCTGTGGTGGAAGATCCTCCTTTGAATAGCGGGTTTAGTTATACCATGCTGGTTTCGCTTGAAAACAGACCCTTATTCTATAGTGATGGAATGATGAAAGGGTGGTTCAATATTGGGCCAGAAACTTATGTCTTACTAAAGGAAGGTACCAATGCCGATGGGTTGAAACCCAAAACGGAGGCAATGGTCAAGTCTCTTATTGACGGTTCGGGAGTATTTGGTGATGTTCCTGTTGAAGAACATTATTTAATAGGCTTCCAGCCATTGACAGATATTCATCTAAACGCGGATGTTCCAGGTGGTAGATATCCTGTAGGTAATCCTCAGTACGTGTATATTTTAGGTGCGATTAGCCTGCTCATATTGGTGATCGCTTGTATGAATTACGCCACACTTTCAATAGGGCAATCCTTAAAACGAGCCAAAGAGGTTGGCGTAAGGAAGGTGGCTGGAGCACATCCTATTAATCTAGTCAGCCAATACTTAACAGAGAGTATGTTAATAGCCTTTTTGGCTACTATTCTTGGCGTATTATTGACCATTGTGGCCTTACCAGTCTTTAATGAATTGGCCCAGGTAAACCTTGCTTTTGAATTGAGTGCTGACAATGTTATTTATATCATTTTGGTCACATCGTTCATTGGGTTTCTGTCAGGTATCTATCCGGCACTTATTCTTTCTCGTTTCAATGTATCTTCTATTCTTAGAGGTGGGATTGTTCAGAGTGGTGGAAGATGGGTAAGAAAGGCCGCAATAACATTTCAACTTTTATTGACTGTTTTTCTTATTTCTAGCACCTTGATTATGCGCAAACAATTAAATTATTTGCAAAGCTCTGATCTGGGATACTCATATGATGCAATGATTTCGGTGCCTCTTTATGCTGACTCTCATAGAGGAAAAGTCAGTGAAGAGATTGGTACTGCCTTTAAAAACGCTGATATGCTCAAGAATGAGTTATCCAAAAATACAGCCTTTTCTGATTTCGGCAGCGGTTCACACGTTTTCGGATCAGAAGGATGGGTACGCTTAGGTTTCGATGCAAACACAGGTAATTACCTTCAATTTCGATTCTTAATTGTAGACCCATATTATTTGGACGCATTTGATATTGATTTAGTTGAGGGCGAAAAATTTGACCCCGCACTTGATATTCATAAATCACAAGGGGTCATTTTGAATGAAACTGCCGTGGCTTATTTTGGATTGGAAAATCCTATTGGTAAAAAATTACCCAGTGATAAGTTCGGTGAGCATCAAATCATTGGTGTAGTCAAAGACTTTAACTTCGAATCTCTAAGAGAAGAGATTTCACCACTCGTGATTGTTCAAAATGTGCTACCTATTTTTCAAGGTATCAGTGATTTTAATTCTGGAGATTCCTTTATACCAAAGTTGGTTTTTAGATATCAAGGCAGCAATTTGTCTGAGGTGAGTGACTTGATTGATAAGTCATGGAGTGGCCTGTTCCCTAATGAGAAACTGAACTTTTACTTTGTTGAACAGAGTCTTCAAAATCAATATGAAGATGAGGCGAGGGTTAATCAAATTGTATCTATAGCTACTCTATTGAGTATAGTAATTGCCAGTTTTGGTCTATTAGGCTTAACAATACTTATGGTAAACTCGAAGATCAAGGAAATTGGTGTTAGAAAGGTTTTAGGAGCCTCTTCGCGATCTATTCTTCAAATTCTATTGGGACAGTTCAGCATTCAACTCATTATAGCCATCTGTCTTTCTATACCCATTACGTGGTATTTAATGAGTAGCTGGTTAGATGACTTTGCTTTTCGAACTGACATCGGGGTAGACCCATTTATTTTTAGTGCAGTGATAACATTATCTATTGTTTTGACGGTAATAGGCTTTCATGCCTTTAAGGCCGCAAGATCTAATCCTATAAGGGCACTTAGAATAGAATAGTCAGGCCGTCAGTTTAGAGATTTTGAAGAGTTCTTCTTCAGTCAAATCGCTTTGTATTTGCTGAAAGAGAACTCTTTCTTCTTTACGAACATGGCTTTCTAATAAATTGCCAATTTCATTGAGTGTGCTTTCTGAACTATTGGCGATTAGTACTTGAAAAAGCTCCACAATTCCTCTTCTCTCTGCTTCTAACGCTTCTATTATTTGGGATAGTTTGTCAGATTTAGCTTTAACATAGTTCCAAAGCAGTCCTTCTTGATCAAAATGATCTGTGAGAGGACCAATGTAAAAGTCTATTGCATACTGAATTTTACCATCAATGTCAGTGGGATAACCTTTCACTACAGGTGCATTGACTTTCGCAATAAGTGCCAAAAAGAGGCAGGAACGGTGAAACTGAGATAATGGAATTAGTGCTTCGTGTCGTTTCATTATTGCTTTTTTGGAGTTACCCAAGAATAACTGAACCAAGCCCATTTCCCTTGTTTATTAGGGACAGTAACAGTGAACAATGTTCTCCGTTTACGAAGTGTGGACTTAGGAGAAATTGTCAGCTTAACTAGGCCATCTTTCCCTACGGTTATGGACTTATTGGCTTCTGAGCCCTGAATAAATACTTGTAAATATTTCAGCTCAAGGTCTTTTTCATAAAAGCTCAGGACTATAGTGGGAGATGTTTCAGACCCCATGATGCCTTCTTGATATATCTTGATGTTATTAATCTCGAGTGCGGCTACAGCAAGTTTCTCCTTAAATTGTTCCATATCTGCATAATCATTGGACATGGGGAATCGGGGCAAACTAAACTGAGGAGCGTTACGGTAAATAACTCCGGAGTTCTGAGCAACGGCACTGGAAAAGCCAAGTGAGTCTAAAACCTCGCGCATACTGCTATTCCACTCACCATAAGGGTATGCATAAGAAATAGGGATTGCTTTTAAGTGCTGTTCAAATTCATTCTGACTAACATCAAGGTCTTCTAGAAAGTCCTGCTTGTTATAAGCATTGAGAAAATAGGGATGTGCATGGGAGTGGTTGCCGATCTCAATTCCCGCTTCTTTGACTTCTCTTATTGCTTGCCAACCCATAAAATCACCAGCACCAACAGTCTCGGTATTTACGTAGAGCGTGGCAGGAAAGCCATATTTCTTGAGCAGAGGCCATGCATTAGCATAAAAGCTCTTGTAAGCATCATCTATGGTGATTACCGCCACTTTTGCACCTACCTCTTCTTTTAATTCATTCAAGGCTTGGCTCAGTGTGAGAACCAAATAGTCATTGTCCTTAAAGAATTTCAGATGTGCTTCAAACTTGTCAAGGTCAATGTTGGTCGAAGGGTATCGGTTGTCTCCAAACCGATGGTAAACGAAAGCGGAAGTATTTGCCTGTTGAAATCCAAAACATAACGTGTTTTGAATCAGAATCAATAGCAAGCACATATATTTCATTCCTCAATTCTTTCAGAGATAATATAACTTGGATCTATCGTGTAGCTATCATACTGTTCAAATTCGTTGAACTTGATCATTGATCTTAACTGTCTAACGTACTCTTGTTTTCTCTCAGAATACGGACTCAACAGAGGTAGGAGGGCATCAATGTTGTTTGAATTCATTCGTTTTTCACGAAATGCTGAATAGGGTTTTGCCCTTCCGATTGTTTGGAAATAATCAACGATAGACTCAGAAACGTCACCATATTTCCGTAGAAATACTTGATAATCCTGTCGGCTTGAGCTTGCTTTAATCCTTGGTTCATTCGATCGATATGACCAGATGCCAAAGAGGTTGTTTGCTTCTTTGAAGAACCTTGATTTACCCCATCCAGACTCTACAGCCGCTTGCGCTAAAACAATGCTATTGGGGTGAGTAATTAGTCTGCGATTCAGTAATTGTAGGTTGTCAGTTTTATAAGCCTCAGTTAGTTTTTTTAAGAAGATACTATCCGAACTCGTCCAGGTTTCTGATTCACTGAGAACCTTTAAGCGCTGTCTATCTTCTTCAATTCGGTATTTAGCCACTAAAATTGCTGGTAGAACGATATCAACAAAGCGCGCTTTGTCCTCAAAAGGTGGGAGCGATGGGAGTCCATCGACTTTGGTGTAAAGGATAGGCTTGACAAGGCCTGAAGTAACAGGTTGGATATCTGAGGGGGAGTTGATAGGTTTGACTTCTGTTTTTAATGAGCTGTTAAACGTTTCATTCTTAGTTGGTTGGGTATTTAAAACGTTGATGCTAATCAAAGCAATCAAGACAAGGGCAAAAAACGATACGACTTTAGCTTCTCCTGACATCTTACAAAGATACTTTTTTTAGCGATGACATTTGACCTTACCCAATAAAGCAGCAATTGCGTAACCCGAAACCAGAGCTAAGTTAAAGAGTTAGCCTAAAGGGCCATTTAATAGAATTATAAAAGCTAATTACTTCCTCGCAAGAGATTTACGGTCACAGTTGCTAACTCTGAGTCAGGGAACTTCCTAAAGTTGTTAGTGGCTGGCCTTAAACCAGCTTCTTCGGCTATTTTTAAAAATATATATACTTCTAGAATATACTGATCTGAGTAGCCATGCGTAGCATCATATGCCGTAGCAGCTGTTTTACCTAAGTTTTGTGATGTAATTTCTGGGTCGACCGTATGTAGTTCAATGACCAGAAGCCCAAACTTACTAACATAGGGCTTCCATTTGTTTAAATGCTCTAGGAGTGATTCTTCAACTAGTTCATTTGAAATACGATCGCCTTTTGTAGCGTATGCACCAGTAGAACTGCTTACTCTATTAGAGTCATTTACTTTTGGAGTTTCCCAGATTCTATTATGATCCAAAAAGGTTCTTACATTCAAAAGGTCACTAAGATTAATGCCATAGTCTGAAACTAAGTCTTGTGCTAACAAATCAGGCCTTCCTATATCGCCCCACATGACCTTAGCCCAAATATCTGCTTGAATCAGGTTAGCCCTCGTTACTTTAAGCGCTGTCTTATTATAATCAACTCCGACTAAAAATAGAGGATGACTATCTAACATTTTTCCACGCTGCGTCTGATATTCAATCACTTCAAACATATGCTTTATGAAAGCACCATTTCCACAGCCCATGTCCAAAATACCCTTAGGTTGCTCTTCAATTGGCCTATTAAAGAGCTCAATGATAATCTCATCTACTACTTTGAAATAACTAGAATGAGCCCCTCCACTTCCCCATACGTTCATTTCACGATCTACATGAGTTTCTATTTGATGTTCTTGATATGTTCTTATACGCTCTAGGTCACCGAAGATAAGGTCGCTGAGGTTTCTTAATGTTGGTATATACGATACGGTCACGCCATACGCACTAGCGCGTTTAGCAAAAAATAGTCCTTTATCAGTAAATCTATACGTGTTATTCTTCTTTTCGAACCATCCGCAATACGTAAAGAAGTCAAGTAGTGAACCGAAACTGGATGAATCATTATGAAATTCTTCTGGTAAAAAAGAAGCTTCCATAAAGTACTTGTGAAACATTCCATTCATGCCTAAATGGACGATAGTAGGGCCGAGGAGTATCCCTTCTATATGTTTTAATACCTGGTCTGAAATTTCAGGATTTACGTTCAGTGCGGCTAAATCCGATAGGTAACTAGATTGAAATTGATGCTGTATTTTCTCTAAGAGTTTGAATGGTTCAATTTCAAATTTTCTTGGGTGAAAATTTTCTGAAAACTTGAGTAACTCAACAACATCTTTGTAAAAAGGCACGCATTTAAAAGCATCAATAGAGTTGTCGTTGATACTGAATTCTACATCTTGAGAAGTTACGTTTTGCTTTAACCATCCTTGTGAACACATCACCCTTAAAGCAACATTGAGATAACCATCGTTTGCATTGAACTCCTTTGCCAATACACTCAATTGGGTTTTTTTGTGCTTAATCAAATAATCAAGAACTCCCTTTTCATGAAGTACAAATGCTGAGGGTGCAGTAACAATCCCATCTAAATGTCTAAATAGTTCGTCTCTGTATGCCTTGGATTGATTTTGTGAAGTCATACGTCTATTTAATTGGATTATGGAATCGATTGCAAACTTGCGTAATTGGCTGATTGTAACAAAGAATTTTAATTCATTTTGCGTCTTTTTCTATATCACCCGTCTACAGGGTGAATCAAATCAAAAGACATGAAAAGATTACATGTGAATATAAAAGTCGAAAGCTTAGACCAATCGATTGGTTTTTACAATGCACTGTTCAGTGCTGAGCCAACTGTTAAGAAGCCTGATTATGCAAAGTGGATGCTTGACGACCCAAGAGTGAATTTTTCAATATCATCATCAAAAACCGCGTATGGAATTGAGCATTTGGGTATACAAGCTGAAACCAAAGAAGAGTTAGATAGCCTTTACTTAAGAATGGATAAGGCTGAATGTGTCGTAAGACCAGAAGGCGATACGGTCTGCTGTTATGCCAAATCAAATAAATCTTGGATTAAAGACCCTCAAGAAGTAGAGTGGGAGGTTTTTCATACTTATGGTGAATCGGCAGTGAACAAAATTGCAGATGCCGCTTGTTGTGACGATACTTGTTGTAGCGAATGAATCCTAGTTGTCAAGTCGTAGCCCCTGTCTTTCAAGAGTATAGACAGGTTTTGGCTCGGTATATAAAAAGCCGAGTAAATGATCCTATAGAAGGCGAAGAGTTGCTGAGCAGGGTCATGATGAAGATCTATGACAACTGCTAAAAAGTGGAAGGCATCAGAAATATTGAGGCGTGGCTAATAACCATTGCACGCAATACGATTACTGATTACTTCAGAGAACAACAAAAGGCTTCTAGCAAGGAGTTGGATATCAATCTTCCTGATGAGCCTACTGTCAAGCTATATGAAGAGCTAGAGTTGTGTGTGCCGTCACTTATTCAAAAGCTTCCCAAAAAGTATGCAAAGCCTTTGACGGATTATGAGTTACGGGGTATATCGCAGAAGCAGTTGGCTCTGGACTATGGCCTTAGTGAATCAGGGTTAAAGTCTAGAATACAGCGTGGAAGAAAGATGCTCAAAGACTTATTTACCGAATATTGTGGACACCTGCTCTTAGAAGAAGGGTGTTCTGGTTCTGGCAAATGTTAATTATGAACGTATTTTAAAATTGAAGTGCCTCTCTAAAGGTTCATGAACTTTATCAGTAAGGTAATTGGTAGGCAACTCTTTACGTGAAAAACCTCAATTCAAATTAACCTTTAGCAAGACCTATTGAGAAAATTTCTTGTAAAAAATAAAGAAGCTCTTCGCATAGTTCGTGACTATATCATTGGTTGGATAACCGCATTAACCTTATGGGCTTTTGTACGAAATGTAGGAGTGGAGCCTGATGTACCAGTTCAGCCAACCATACTTCATAATATCAGAATCGTTCTTGTTTTTGGAACAATGGCTGGAATGCTTTTTGGAATCTCTCAATTAAAAGTAGAGAGGTATCTGTATAGGCGAGTGCCTTTATGGAGACTTGGTCTTTATGGCTTATTGACTAATACGGTCATTATTTCCATTATTTTTTCTTTGGCTTACCGTTTTTTCAAAAACATTGTGGGCTTCAATGAAGACGTTTCTTTCCTTCAGTTTATCCAGAACCCCTCTGCAGTACTGACTTTTTTTTACACCATCTTGGTGAATTTTGTATTGTCATCAATACGTCAATTGAATCTGCTATTGGGCAAGGGGAACTTACTCAGATTCATTAAAGGTGATTTTTATGAGCCTAGAGTAGAAAATAGAGCATTTATGTTTGTTGACCTGAAGGATTCAACGGGTATTGCCGAGAAATTGGGACATATTAAATACAGTAGTTTTATACAAGACTGCTTTTATGACCTACAGGTAGTGCAAGCCTTTGATGCTGAAGTCTATCAATACGTTGGCGATGAAGTGGTATTAAGTTGGAGAGTGAGAAAGAATATGGACTACACCAAATGCCTAAACGCATTTTGGGCTTTTGAAGATCAGTTAAAGAACCGAGCTGATTTTTACCTTAGCAAATATGGTGTTAAACCTAGTTTTAAAGCCGGATTGCATTTCGGGGAGGTCACTACGGCTGAGGTGGGAGAGATTAAGAGAGAGATTGCCTATCACGGAGATACCATGAACATAGCTGCTCGCATTCAAGAGAAGTGTAATGAATTCAACAAAACGCTACTTATCTCAGAGTTTATTCACTCAGAATTACAGACAAATGGTTCCTGCAATTTCGAATTGATGGGTAAGGAGTTGCTTAGAGGTAAGCAAGAGGGCGTTAGAATTTACGCTGTCAATAGCATCCCCACTTAGTTCGACTTAAGAACAGCTTGGATTGGTCCTTGAATCAAGGCCTCCATCACATCATACCCAGCTTTATTAGGATGAACCAAGTCATTTTCGGCAGTATGCTCAGGTACTTTCATGCCGCCATTGCCGTCTTGCATCACTTCGAAGAAATCTACGTAAGGTAAATCATTTGCCATAGCGTACTCCTTAATCATGGCGTTTAGCTTAGGTATTTTATTCAACGGATCCATACCTGGTTTCCATGGATAATCTTTTGCAGGTAAAACAGAACAAATGATCACCTTCATGTTGTTCCGAAGCGCCATTTCTGCCATGCTCTTGATGTTGTCCGCCACCTCTTCTAGTGAAACAGAGCCAGAGTTCTGAGCAATATCATTCGTACCAGCCAAAATGACTACTAGTTTCGGCTGAAGTGCGATCACGTCTGCTCTAAACCTGAGCAGCATCTGATGCGTTACCTGTCCGCTAATACCACGGCCTATATAGTTATTGTCAGAAAAGAACTCAGGACTATAGCTAACCCAGGCTTCGGTTATGGAGTTGCCCATGAAAACAACACGCTTTTCATCTGCGGAAGATGGTCCTAAAGCCTTGTTCGCCTCCTCATACCTTAGGAAATCTGCATAATCATGAATACTAAAATCGTTTTGAGCAGACATGGTTAAAGGAATGATTAGGGTGAGGGATAGGATTAAATTTTTCATCAAACACAATATAAGGAATGTCCACTTAAAAGATATTTCCGATATTGAACTATGCTTTAAGAGGCTCATACTCTAATTAATGAGTTATCTTAAGAAGCTTTACTTAAAATTAAACCTTATGAGATTCCAAATCATCCTCTCTTTCTTAAGCATTCTAGGCTTCCTTGCCTGCGATGCGGAAGGCAGCCTCGTTGAGGTTCAAAATGAAACAGCAAGTGTAACGCCAGAATTGGTTACTGATCAAATAACTAATCCTTGGGGGATGACTTTTTTGCCTAGTGGTGATATTTTGGTAACTGAAAAGAGCGGATCGATTGTTCGTATTTCAGATGGAAATGTAATTGATAGTGATGTTGCCGGGGGGCCTGAAAGTATCTCAAGGGGACAAGGAGGTTTATTAGACATCGAGCTTCATCCTGATTTCGCAAATAATCAATGGGTGTATTTCACCTTTGCTAGTGCTGAAGGTGAAGGAAGCGGTGCCATGACAGCATTCTCTAGAGCACAGTGGAATGGTACTGGCTTTGAAAATCATACTGTGCTCTACAAGGGTTCACCGAATACTACTGCAGGCCAGCATTTCGGTAGTCGTATTGCTTTTGACAATGGCGGCTATGTGTATTTCTCTATAGGCGATCGTGGTAATAGAGACAATAATCCTCAGGACATTACTAGAGATGGCGGTAAAGTTTATCGCCTACATGATGATGGTAGAATTCCTAGTGACAATCCTTTCGTAGGTGTCAGTGGGGCCAAAGAAGCCGTTTATTCTTATGGTCATAGAAACCCTCAGGGTATGGCTCGAAACCCGGCTACGGGTGACATATGGACGCATGAGCATGGTCCACAAGGTGGAGACGAAGTGAATATCATTGGGGCTGGAAAGAATTATGGCTGGCCTATTATCACTTATGGCATTAATTATAGCGGTAGCCAAATCACAGATGAAACATCTCGAGAAGGTATGGAACAACCAGTTACTTATTGGGTGCCATCTATTGCACCTTGTGGAATGGCCTTTGTGAGTGATTCAAAGTATGAAGGATGGGACGGAGATCTAATTGTAGGCTCTCTTAAGTTTGCCTACTTAGTCCGCTTAGTGATTAAAGACAACAAGGTCGTTAAAGAAGAGAAAATAGCTGAAGGAATTGGTCGTGTTAGAAATGTAGAAATGGGAAATGATGGCTATCTCTACGTTGGCGTTGAGGGAAAAGGGCTATATAGACTTTTGCCTGAATAATTCAGAATTCTAGATTTTATTGAATAAGGAAGAACAGGAAGTCAAAGATTTAGTTGAGTAGCTTGAATACATAAAGCATCTCTGAAGCAATTTGCATCGACCTTTTATCGTACATCTCAATCTCTTGAGGTGTATCATCAAAAGTCTTTGGGTCTTCGTATCGCAAAGGGATACGTGCCGAAGCTCCGGAAATGAATGGGCAGTTCTCATCAGCGTCTGAGCAAGTCATGATTGCAGCAAAGTCATCAATGGGATTGACTTCATTATCATAAAGTTTAGAGAAGGCAAGGATAGGAGAGGCTTCGATGCTGTAAGTAATTTGGTAATGTGGGTTTTCATTACCCTCAGAAGAGATTTTAAATCCTGATCTGACTAGTGAGGCTATGGTTCTTTCGTTAAGTGCTGTGACTTCCACACCACCTGAATATGATGCCAAGGGTATGCCATATTCGGAGGCAGCCACTTTTGCCCATACTTGTGATAGCTGACTTCTTCGAGAGTTATGAGTACAAATGAAATTAAGTTTTAACTCCTTTTTTGAATCAATTTGTTGTTGACAGTACTCAATAAAGACATCAAGAATGGGTTTCCTCTCATCAGATATCTCAATGCGCTGTGCCTTAGTAATGGTTTGTTGAAGCTTTGATAGCATGGATCAGTTGTTAGCAGCAACCAGAATTAGGATCGCAACCGTTACTTTGCATTTGTACATCCTTGAGTTTTACTCTTGGTTTTTGCCCTGGGATATTACACTTGTCAGGTGCTAAACAATCAGTCTGCTTGTTGATCAAGTTGAAATGAGTACCATCGAATGCTAAAGCAAATTTTGAAATTGTCTGAGGCCCTTGATATTCCACTTCCACTTCAAAGTCGCCCATATCCAGTAATTTCTCAGATAGAGCAATAATGTTTTTAAGTTTTGTTGGTTGTAAACGATGATCTACATCAGTAGACGACCACAGTTGAAAATTGACGAATTTCTCTTCGCGAATGGTTCCACCACAATCAATGAAGTGCTTGGAGATCACACCAACTTCAGTAACGTGAAAGTGGGAAGGGACAATATTTCCGTCTGGCAATTGAAACTTGAGGGTTGCGAGTTGAGAAAGTTGCGATTTAACGTCAGAGAGTTTCATATTATATATGAATTAATGTTAATATTTTACTATATATAAATATAATATTATTTCAATTTAGTTACTGCTTCCTGATCTAAGTACCAAAAGAGGTTACCATGAGTAGGGTAGATGTGAGAAGCAGGATAGGCCAAATAATTATTTTTCTTATTGAAAATCTCGTCAACCTTCTCTGCTTTACCCTTACCTGTAGCTAGGAAGCATATCACTTTAGCATTATTGATCACAGGGCCAGTTAATGTAACTCTATTTTGACCTGAGTCCGGATTTATGCCTATTGCACAAATCCTTTTGTCGGTCATCAACTCCATCTGGTGTGGGAAGATTGAAGCCGTATGGCCATCACCACCCATACCTAGTAACACAATGTCAAAAACGGGTAGTCCTGCTTGTTCTGTAAGGTCGTTGGCAATTTCTTCTCCATATCGGATAGCTTCATCCTCAGGATCATTCTCGCCTAAAACCCTATGAAGGTTTGAAGCAGGTATATTGATTTTTGAGATCAAATGATCAACAGTCATTTTATAATTACTGTCATCATCACTAGGAGGTACACAGCGTTCGTCACCCCAGTAGAGATGAATCTTACTCCAATCGAAGTCTGCCTTGAATTCTGAAGCTAATAAATCGAAAAGTATTTTCGGTGTAGAACCTCCTGAAAGGGCTATCGAGAGATTATCATTCTCTTTATGCAACTTAAGGAAGTGTTCAGCAAAACCTCTTGCAGTTGCCTGTGGAGAGTCAAATATTCTTTTTTCCATCTTATAATTCGCAGTAAATACCATCATCGGCCAAATTGGAGCATGGGTATCTCCAGTTCATATTCTTGCCTTCAATTAGATTATCAGCATTTTCAGGCCCCCAGGTTCCTGCAGGGTAACCATATACAGGAATGTTTTGATCTGCTTCCCAAGCTTTGAGGATTGGATCTATAAATTCCCAAGCAGCTTCGGTACTGTCGCCACGTGCATATAGGGTAGCGTCTCCTTGCATACAGTCTAGTATGAGTCTTTCGTAGGCATCTGGCACGTAAACATTGGTTAACTCATCGTATTTGAAATCCATATTTACCTGCTCTGTATTAAAGCCAGCTCCAGGGATTTTCATGTCAAACTTGAGTAAAATTCCTTCATTCGGTTGAATACGGATAACCAAGACATTTTGCTGGTTGGCCAATGTAGAGTCGTGGGCAAAGAGGTGGTGATGATTTGGTTTGAAATGTATAACTACCTCTGTAACCCTTGTTGGCATTCTCTTTCCAGTTCTTATGTAGAACGGAACACCAGCCCAACGCCAGTTATCTATGAAGAACTTCATGGCCACATAAGTCTCTGTTTTAGATTCAGCATTTACATCATCTTCTTCTCTATAACCATCAACAGATTCGCCTCTTACGGTAGAATTTGAATACTGACCTCTGATGACATTTTCCTTAACGTCTTTCTCAGTATAGGGCCTAAGACTTTGAAAAACCTTGAGCTTTTCATTTCGGATTGACTCGGCATCAGATTTCACTGGAGGCTCCATTGCAACTAGCGCAACTAGTTGAAGCAAATGGTTTTGTATCATATCCCTTAAAGCACCAGATGAATCATAGTATCCGCCTCTTTTTTCAACCCCCACATGTTCAGCAGCAGTCACTTCAATTCGGTGGATATAATTTCTATTCCAAAGAGGCTCGAAAATACTGTTAGCAAAACGGGTGACAAACATGTTCTGTACCGTCTCCTTGCCTAGATAATGATCTATCCTATAAATTTGTTCTTCTGTAAAACTGGAAAGGAGGTCTTTGTTTAATTTTTTTGCCGAATCTAAATCATATCCGAATGGTTTTTCCACAATCAATCTACTCCAGCCATTCTCTTGATTATTGAGGCCTGAATCGGCAAGTCCATTAGCAATGGTCTGATAAAGACTAGGAGGGGTGGCTAAATAGAAAATGTAATTATTGGCGCAAGACTTTTGTTTGTCGAGTTGATCTAGTCTTTCCTTTAGCGCGCTATAAGCGCTTATTTCTTTTGTATTTACTGACTGATAAAAGACCAGTTCTGCAAAGGCCTGCAGCTTTTCAGGAGTGGCAGCTTTCTTGTTTTTTAGGTGCTCGTTTTCAAAAACTACTTTTTGGCGATATTCTTCATCGGTATAGGCAGATCTACTTACACCGATAACTGCATAATTTTCTGGTAAAAAACCTCCACAGAAGAGATTAAAGACCGAAGGGATGAGTTTTCTCTCGGTTAGATCACCTGATGCACCAAAAATTACGAGGGCCTGATTGTCAGTTTTTTTCATTTATTTTTTTTGGTCGATCTAGCTTGCTTTCTTTGCATAGACTTAAATCATATCGGCATAAAATAGTTCCCAAAACTAGTGAATGGCCTCGAATGATAGAAGTCTAGGATGCTTTAAGGTTGAATTAATATTTTAATGATTGCCTGATTCGATTCAAATTGGTTTTAATAGCTAGAAATTCACATAATGACAGATAGAAAATTTGATTTTGGTTTAGTTGGATTGGGAGTAATGGGAAGGAACTTTATCCTCAATGTTGCTGATAATGATTTTTCCGCTATTGGACTAGATTTGGATGCTGAGAAGGTAAATTCCTTATTGACAGAAGGTGAAGGAAGAGTGGTTCATGCCACTCAAGATAAACTTGAGTTTATAGACAAACTAGCTTCACCTAGAAAAATCATGCTGCTTGTACCTGCAGGCAAGCCTGTTGATGCTGTTATCAACGACCTTAAACCTCATTTGTCAGAAGGAGACATTATTATCGATGGTGGTAACTCTTTCTACACTGACACCAATAGACGATTCGAAGAACTGTCTAAAGACCATGTTCACTTTTTCGGTGCTGGTGTGTCGGGTGGTGCAAAAGGCGCTCGCAAAGGACCTAGTATAATGCCTGGTGGCGACAAGGAAGCTTATCAGCACATCAAGCCTATCTTCGAAGCGGCATCAGCTAAGGTGAATGGAGAGCCTTGTGTGGCTCATTTGGGAAATGGTTCGGCTGGCAACTATGTCAAAATGGTACACAATGGCATCGAGTACGGCATGATGCAATTGATTGCTGAAGCCTATGATTTGATGAAACGAGGACTCGGGCTTTCTAACGATGAGCTCCAGAAAACATTTACCATATGGAATGGCGGAAGATTGCAGTCATTTTTAGTTGAAATAACGGCTGAGATTTTTGCTCAAAAAGATGACCTCACTGGAGCCGATATTATCGATGTTATACTTGATAAAGGAAAGCAAAAGGGTACTGGGAAGTGGACATCTCAAAACGCAATGGATCTAGGGATTCCGATTCCTACCATAGACGTTTCGGTAAGTATGAGAGAAATTTCTTCCTTGAAAGATCAGCGAAAAGAAGCTGAAGCACTGTATGGAGGTCTCAATGCTTCCAACAGCGGTTTGACAGTGGATCAAGTTGAAGAAGCATTGTATTTCAACTTTATTATGGCTTATGCTCAGGGCATGCAACAACTTGCTGCAGCATCTAAGGAATATGGTTATGATTTGGACATGGAAGTAATCTCTAAAATATGGAGAGGTGGCTGTATCATAAGGTCAGGTCTTTTGGAAAAAATGCGAAAAGCTTTCAATCGTAACCCAGAAGTATCTAACCTCTTGCTAGACGAAGAATTTGCCAACGAGGTAAAACCGTTGATCAATAGTACTTCTGCAGTAGTGTCAATGGCCATGCAAAATGGCATACCGCTATCAGCGATGTGTGCCGGCTTAAATTACTTCAATGCGTTTAAATCTGGCCGATTACCAATGAACTTGGTCCAAGCACAACGTGATCATTTTGGTTCACATACATATGAGCGTATTGATCGAGAAGGTATTTTTCATACCGAATGGTAATTAAAGCACTTGATAAACAACGAAGATTAATATAAAACTAGATATTGAGATCATACTGGATTGAATGGTCCAAGACCTTAGTGTTTGCTGTACCGAATGTCCCAAGTATCGGTTGATTAACCAAAAGCCGCTATCATTTACATGAGATAAGACTATTGAGCCTGCTGCAATCGCCATCATAATGAGTGTTTTGTCTAGCATACTCAAATCCATACCCGGAATAACTGCAGCTACAATACCAGCAGCCGTCAACATCGCCACTGTGGCGGACCCTTGCATCACCCTGACTAATACAGATACTAAATAGGCAAGTAGGATGATTGATACCGTTCCAGATTGCATGGTACTAGCAATCATGTCGCCTATGCCAGTATTGATCATCACTTGCTTTAAGACACCTCCAGCGCCTGTGATGAGGATGATTGATCCAGCTGGCCCAAGTGAGCGATTAGCAACGTCAAAGAGTTCTTCTTTTGTAGCACCGCGCTTCGTTCCGAGGAAGTACAAGGCCAAGAGCGTTCCAATCAGTAGAGAAACAAATGGATGACCAATAAAACTCATCACCTCTATCAATATTCCGTTGGCAATAATGCCTTCACCCGCAAGTGTTTTCAGCAAGGAACCAATAAGAATAAGGCCAATGGGAAGTCCTAATACAAAGAATATCGTTTTTACAAGGTTATCGTCTACAGAAGAAGGTGACTCTTCTTGGACCTCGATTTCCGTGGCTTCCTTAGGCGTTATAAACTTGCTAAGGTAAAGACCACATAATAAGGCGATTGGAAGTCCAATGAGACTACCAACGACAATCGCATAGCCTAGATCGACATTAAGAATATCGGCAACGGCAACAGGGCCGGGGGTTGGCGGAATAAAACTATGCGTAACAGCCAAGCCAGTAAGCAATGGAAGGGCATAATACAAAACATTCTTGCCGCTTTTGGCTGAGAGTGCCTTTACAATGGGAAACAGGATAATAATCCCTACATCAAAGAAGACTGGGATGGAAACTATAAAGCCAGTTACTAAAAGGGCTAACCTTGACTTAGTCTCACCACCTTTCTTTAAAAGGTATTTTGCCAAAGCTTGAGCTCCTCCTGAATGTTCTAGTATGGCTCCGAAAATAGCACCCAGACCTACAATAGTGGCGACAAAGGCCAATGTATTGCCCATTCCGGTAGAAATGGAGTCTAAGATGACTTCACCCGAGAGACCACCGACAAGGCCAACCCATATGCTAGCTAGCAAGAGACTTAGGAATGCATTGAGTTTCAGCCTGATAATTAGTAATAGGAGGATGGCAATGCCGGAAAGGATGGCAAAGACTAATTGTAATTCATTCATAGCGTTTCAAATTCGCTTAGAAGCTACTTAATTATATGAAATCTGCGAAATAAGATGCTGCATCTGTCACTATTTTCTCAATGCTGTGGTCTGCTTTTATCGTGATGGTATCTAGAGGAATTTCAAGCGTCTCGAGTTGTGATTTAACGAGAGTCTTCGGCATAAAGTGACTCGTTCTTTTATTTAGTCTTTTTACTGCTTCTTCTTCACTGAGCTCTAGGAACAAGTACTTATTGTCAAGCCTTTGACCTAAATAATCTCTGTAGGATTGCTTCAAGGCAGAGCAGGCTAAGATAAACTCATTTCGATGTGCCTGCATTACATATTCAACAATGGCAGCTAGCCAAGGCCACCTGTCATCATCTTCCAAAGGAAGTCCTCTTGACATTTTTTTGATATTTTCCTGCGGATGGAAATCATCAGCATCCAAAAAAGGGATTCCTAAACGCTCCGATAATGATTTACCTACTGTAGACTTACCTGAACCCGTAATTCCCATGATCAATATCAGCTTTTTAGATGCCATATAAACAACCCATTTATCAAGTTAATACAGAGAATAGATAATTTTTACTAAACAGTAAAACTCATAATTCGTTCTATTCATGTAAATTAAAGCTAAATGCGTGTATTTGTTATACTTGTAGGTTTGACAATTTTGTCTTTTTCAGATGTGAAAGCTCAATCATCTGGTGAACCTTCGCATGTGCTGAGTATTTATTTTGGCGGTGGAAGCTTCTTTGTAAGTAGGCGCCAAGCAGAGAATTTAGAGCAATTCCTCGATTCAATTCCAAACGTCTATAATTTCGTTATAACGGTTCATAGCCACACTGATAATGTTGGGGGAAAAGAATATAATGAATGGTTAAGTGAAATGCGAAGTGATTCGGTAATTGAAGAGCTCTTGTTGAATGAAAACGTGAAGAAAGAAGTGATTGAAAAAAGAGATTTTGGTCTTTTTAATCCCATTCATGATAACCGCACTTGGGAAGGGCGGAGAAGGAATCGAAGGGTTGACATTATCTTTTGGTTAGCCATTTAGCCTTCTCCTTCAAGAAATTAGAAAGCCGACATAGAGTCGGCTTTTTTGATTAAAATAATCGTTCTGGTGGAGGGGCAATTCCCTTCATTCTAATGTATATAGTTGTTTGTCCTCTATGGTGAGTTTGATGTTCGAAGGCTTTCTTAAGCCATTCCATTCTAGAGAATGAGAATTGCTCGTTTGGACCTACTACTTCATCGGCAATACTCATGTCCATGTTCTTAATAGCGTCAATACACCAATCATATACCTCTACTGTTAAGGTCCTTAGGGCAGTTTTGTTTTGAAAGTTCTCTTCCTCTTCAAAATTCTGAATGTCTGGATAGATTTTCTCAGCACCTGTTGCATTGCCAATAAGGCCTAAGTTTCCTTGAGCGATATGAAGGAATTGTGCGGCAAATGATCTTACACTCTCATTTGGTTTATAGGTCATGCCGTCCTCCGGCATTGCATCTATATATTCTAAACTAAAAACTTTGGCTCGTTCCCAGTCCGCTACTAATGCTGACTTGGTATCAGAGTCGATTTTACTGTCATTGGTAACAAGTAAATTGGCTGACGTAAATACAATTACGGCAAGCACTAATAGTGTTTTTGATATGGTTTTCATGATTGTCGATTAAAAAGTGTTATAACTATCGAACATATTAAGAAAGCATAAGTTCAAAATAAAGGTTTAGGAGGTCTTTTATAGAAGGTATCTCCGTTATTGAGAATAATTGAAATTGTTATTCACGTCAAAAGATGTCACTTACAACAGAAAATTAAATGTCGATTCTATAGCCTCGTTGATATGGGCAAATGATTCGATATGAAAAATAATAAGAACTACTTAATGATTCTGATGGCAGTACTTTCCATCAACTTTGCTTCTGCCCAAAACTTGAAGGTAGAACGAATGGCTTTTGCCTGGACCAACATGAAAAACATGGTGGTAAATACCGCTAAAGAGCTGCCTGAGGACAAATGGGATTACGCGGTCAATGATAAAGTATTACCGTTTGGTGAGATGGTCAAACATATTACTACCTCTACTCGGTTTTTTACTGGCTCGCTGGCTGGTCGGAGTCAAGAGATTCAAGCGTTGAATGCAAAAACAGAACTGCTGAAGTCTAAAGATGAAATCATCAGCGATTTAGAAGCGGCATTTGATTTTGCGATTGCCTCGATTAAACAAGTCGAGAACTGGGATGAAGTGATCAACGCATTTGGCAATGAGGTTTCAAGACTTGAGATGTTACTTCAAGGAGAACATCACTTGCATCGTGAACAAGGAAAGATCATCGTAATGATGAGAATGAATGGTATAGCACCGGCAAAATCAACAAGTTGGTTCTTGTAGATAAGTGTTCGATTCATTAGAGGGTTGTAGTCTAGGACTACAACCCTTTTTCGTTGAGAGCAGATTTGATCGTATCCTGATAACTTCTTCCAGATATATATTTTTTGCCATTGTGCATCTGGAATTCGAAGGTTGAATTGTTCAAGTATTTAAATTTTGCCAGATGATCCAGATTGACGAGATAGGAGCGATGTATTCTTAAGAAACTATTGGGGAGTTTTGATTCTAAATCATTCAAAGCTACTCTGTATAAGTGCTGTTTCTGTTGGGTGATCAAAACCGCATATACTCCACTAGCTTCAATTACAAGGAGTTCATGCGCTTTGACACATGTTTCAAGCCCTTTTTCTTTGATTTTGAACTCGTGAACTTGAGGAGATTTAGATTTTTTAAAATCTTCATAAAGGATCGCTATTTTACTATGAAGCTGATCTTGTCCCTGTAGATCAATTTGTTTTTTAGCCCTTTTAATAGCTTTCTCAAAACGCGTTTGATCGAAAGGCTTTAGAAGATAATCAAGTGCTTGAGCCTCAAAAGCTGTAATAGCATATTGATTGTAAGCGGTTGTGAAGATAATAATGGAATTGCTATTGAGTTCATTGGTTAACTGATGAGCCACTTCTAGCCCATTAGTATTGGGCATCTCAATATCTAGGAATACGATATCAATCTTGTTATTGAATAGATACTCAAGTGCTTCTCTGCCATTCCCGAATTCACCCATTAATTTGATTTCAGGATCTGTAGATACTAGATCCGATAAATATCTTCTTGCGTGTGGCTCATCATCAACAATAATTGCACTATATATCATGGCTTTGGGATCCTTATTTTAATAATGAATTCAGTTGCTGTCTTTTCGGTTGATAGCTTATGTCTATTTGGAAATAAGGTGTCTAATCTATTCGCTACATTCTCTAATCCGATGCCTGTAGATGTTTTAGCAGTATGCTCGGGGCTGATTGTATTACTTAGTTCTATCGTTAGTTGATCTTGATCTATACGAGTAGACAGGCTGATTTTGCCAGTTCCCTCGAGAAGAGCTATCCCATGCTTTAGTGCATTCTCAAGCAATGGTTGCAGCAATAAACTTGGCACCTGACAATTCATGGTATTTGGTTCTATGTCATAATGAGTGCTCAACCTGTCATGAAACCTTTCTTCTTCTACCGCCAAATAAGTTTTGAAGAACTCTAATTCTTCCGATAAGGGTATCAATTGTTGATTTCCTAGTTCAAGAATCTTTCTGAGTAGGTTGCTGATATTGAGAAGTAGTTTTTTTGATTTCTCATTATCATATCCGATCAATGAGTGAATCGCATGGAGTGCATTAAAAAGGAAGTGTGGGTTGAGCTGCATCTGTAGCATATCAAGCTTAGTTTGGGTCAGTTGATTCTGTAAATCAGACATCTCGAGCTGCTGTGCGCTTATTTTTTTCTGCCCGTCTAACACCTTTAAAATCCCTACAATTACACAGAGGTCAATTACTCTGCTGGTAATAGCCCTTGGTAAAACACTCAAAAACTCTTCCATGCTATTGCCAAAAGACTGATCTATAACAACAAACTTCACGGTATATAATAAGAAGTTAGAAATGAGAAGTTGAGCGATTACCAAACTCAAAAAACGGGGCAAGAACGATTTTAAGAAGTTAGAGTAAGTTAGTTCATCTACTACTAAGTATTGATAAATCCAATGGACAGAAAGAGACCAGATCAAATAGTTGATTAGAAGAAGTAACGTTCGATCTCCGTTGACTTGAAGCTGACCATTAACATAACCGCTTGATTCTAACGTTAGGAGTAGTACAATGAGCAATCCTCCTGATAATGACTGCAAATATCCAATAGGGCTCTTATTCTTCACAATTCAAAGTAATCAAAATCTAATAAAAATACGTTGAGGATTGACATCCTGAATGTTGTCAATAACTATTCTTGTCACCCACAACAAGCCAAAGGTTTATTCTTTAAGCAATTTTAGTCTGTTCATCTTGATCTTCGATTAGACCCATTTTTAATGCATTTTTGCAATATGCAAAACCAACTAACTATCAAGTGTCTGTGAATAAAATTGCTATTATTGGCGGAGGGGCTGCTGGTTTCTTTGCAGCCATTTCAGCCAAAGAGCACTCACCATCTAGTGAGGTTATTATTTTTGAAAAGACGAGTAAGCTTTTAGCCAAGGTAAAAGTTTCTGGTGGTGGCCGGTGTAATGTGACACATGCATGCTTTCAATCTCCCGAATTGGCTAAGTTTTATCCAAGAGGAGGTAAGCAACTCAGAAAAGCTTTTGACGAATTCAATACCCACGACACGGTTGATTGGTTTGAATCTCGTGGGGTCGAATTAAAAGTAGAGGAGGATAATAGAATGTTTCCAACGACCAACGACTCACAAACGATCATCGATTGTTTGATGTCTGAGACTAAGAAGCTTGGGGTTCGTATTGCACTTAGTACTGCGGTACTTCAAATTGAAAAACTAACATCAGGTTTTGACCTTACATTGAAAACTGGAGTCGAGACTTTCGATAAAGTAATAGTCGCTTCAGGGGGTAGTCCGAAAACAGAAGGCTTTGAATGGTTGAGAGCTTTGGGCCATGAGATCATTTCCCCAGTCCCTTCATTATTCACTTTTAATATGCCGAAAGAGCCTATAAAGGAATTGATGGGGCTTTCTGTGCCTAATGCCAGTGTTAGAGTTCAAGGGACCAAGTTGGTTCAATCTGGCCCCTTGTTAATTACGCATTGGGGTATGAGTGGCCCAGCAATATTGAAGACTTCGGCTTGGGGTGCAAGGACATTAAGTGACATGGGCTATCATTTTATTGCCCACGTAAACTGGCTGGGTGAAGTGAAAGAGAACGACTTAAGGCAAACTATCGATGGTGTAATTAGTGAATTCGGAAAGCGGATGCTACGCAATAAGAACCCATTTGATATGCCTCAAAGGCTTTGGGAACACTTACTCGAAAAAGTAGGTCTTTCGCTAGAGAAATTATGGTCTGAATTGGGCAAAAAAGGTATTAACAAGCTTGTTAATATTCTATTGAATGATGAATATTCGGTTGCTGGGAAAACTACTTTTAAGGAAGAGTTTGTTACCTGCGGAGGAGTAAGTTTGTCTAATGTAGATTTCAAAACTATGGAAAGTCGAGTGTGTCCTGGGCTTCATTTTGCAGGAGAAGTTTTAGACGTAGATGGTGTTACAGGAGGGTTCAATTTTCAAGCTGCATGGACCACTGGATTTATCGCTGGTAGAGCGTCTGTATAAGACACTTTCCATTCAAAGAAATCACTCGGTCATTTTTACAGGTTTTATACTATCTTCCACCTTATT
>Ga0222675_1000135_pt1 | contig 39502 bp, 27 predicted proteins | sample AntAcemetagen868_FD_179818 | JGI IMG/M metagenome (GOLD analysis project Ga0222675, IMG submission 179818) | Saline water microbial communities from Ace Lake, Antarctica - #868 | ecosystem: Environmental > Aquatic > Non-marine Saline and Alkaline > Saline | place: Antarctica: Ace Lake...
CTCTTTTCAAGCGCTGGCGTTAGCTTCTCTTGTTCTATCAAAGACTTGAGGATTGCATCCTTTCGCTTATCCAGCTCTCTGAGCTGTTGTGCCCTGTCCCTGATTCCGGCTATTACCACTTCATCTAAACTTCCAGTTAACTCTTTTCTATACCGAGAAATAAAAGGCACTGTACCTCCTTCATCCAATAGTTGGAGGGTAGAATTCACCTGTTTTGGGGTGATCTTTAATTCGGCCGCGATGATTTGAGAATACTGGGTCATAGAGGGGTGTTCATATTAGGGTGACCAAAAGTAATTAAAGTGTTTGCAGGTCAAAATGCTTTTTGATTTTTTAAGTCAAAAGCACAATCTAAGTTGATAAAGGAAGATTAATGCTAACTTTCCTTACCCAAAAGAAAAATCAGACATGGCCAAATTTTACGACCTCCTTGAACCACAGTTGATTGAATTTATTCATACTCAAAAAATCTTCTTCACAGGTAGCGCAGCTCAAGAAGGACGGGTCAATGTTTCGCCAAAGGGCTGTGATTCGCTGCGTGTATTATCACCTAATAAAATCGCTTGGCTTAACCTCACTGGCAGTGGGAACGAAACTGCTGCCCACTTAAAACTTATCAATCGGATTACCTTAATGTTCTGTGCCTTTGAGGGCAAACCACTAATATTAAGAATATATGGTTCGGCAAGGGCCATACATCAGCAAGACCCAGAATGGGATGAATATTTTGGCCATTTTGACAAATCACCTGGTGCAAGAAATATATTTTTGGTAGACATTGATTCGGTGCAAACGTCATGTGGCTTTGCAGTACCCTATATGGATTATCAAGAAGATCGAGAAATCTTAAATGATTGGGCAGCCAAAAAATCAGAAGCTGAGTTGAAGGAATACTGGACACAAAAAAACGTAAAAAGTATTGATGGCCACCCTACCGGAATTTTTGATTGATCAACAAAAACAAATTTCTTCTATCATCGTTAGGTGAAAGTCGAAGATGAATTGTTTACCTCATGACATGTATCCATTTATTATCGTATCGTTATACTAGAGACTCCTACGTTTTTGTATAAATTTGTCACTTCTAATTTTGAACCTATGATTATGAAAAAGTCTTCTCTTCTCGCCTTACTTGCACTTGTAGCTTTTAGCTGTTCATCAGGCATTGATGATGGATTAGGTGGTGGTGGTGGTTCTACAGACACTGACTTTTTACAAGTAGGGAATATCGAACAAGATGGCGTTAGATACAGTACAGAAATTACTGGAATCAGCCTTAGTCAAACAGAGCAATCTGGGGATTCTACCTTCTTTCAAGCAACATTGGATTTAGATGGGAACAACTCTACTGACCTTCAATTCCAATTAGTTACATGGACTGATAATATCGTACTCACTATCAATGCAATCAATGGTTTCTCTATTCCAGGTGATGATTCCGACTTTGAAATTTTTGGTACGGAACGTTCATTTCAAGGCCTAAAGCTTTTCCCTGCCGGAACAATTATCAATGGAACAATCTTCATTGACGATAATAATGAAGACCTATTCATCAGCCAGATTAGAAATGGTGAGCTTACTACTACTAGTCTTCTAATTTGGAATGGTATTGCGTATCTACCGTTCAGGTCGGCTGGTGTCGAAGGCTGGGTTGGTTTGACTATCGATGCAAATGGAAATGATATCCAGGGCTTTGATATCAGTACTATCGCCACCAGAGGCTAATCTTCTTTTTTTCTGCTTACCCAGTTGTTTGCAATCCTTATCTAAAGTTGATTGTGGGTCATCGATTAATTGCCTATCATCGTTTGATTCCTAAATTTAGACTATGAAAAGGTTCAAACTCACATCCGCAATTACTTTAGTGCTGGCACTATTTATTAGCTCCTGTCAATCTTCAGGTTCAAGTGAAGAAGCAGAGCTCAAAGTAGAATACGAAAAATTCACCCTTGACAATGGCTTAGAAGTCATTCTTCATGTTGATAAATCTGACCCTGTTGTAGGTGTCGCCTTAACGGCACATGTAGGATCAGCCAGAGAAATTGAAGGCAGAACTGGCTTTGCACATCTTTTTGAGCACTTACTTTTCTTAGAATCTGAAAACCTTGGTAAAGGTGGCCTAGATAAGATGAGTGCCCGTATTGGCGGCTCTGGTGCCAATGGCTCTACAAGCAGAGACCGAACAAACTACTTCCAAACCGTCCCGAAAGACGCACTAGAGAAGATGATTTGGGCGGAAGCTGACAAACTAGGTTGGTTTATCAATACCGTTACAGATCCAGTACTTGCCAAAGAAAAGCAAGTTGTGAAAAATGAGAAACGTCAGAGTGTTGACAACAGGCCATATGGACACACCTCTTATATCATTGACAAACAACTCTACCCTAACGATCACCCATACAACTGGCAAGTAATTGGCTCATTGGATGACCTCCAAGCGGCCACGCTTAATGACGTTAAGCAGTTTTTTAGAAGATGGTACGTTCCTAATAACACCACTCTAGTCATTGCTGGAGATTTTGAAGTAGATCAAGCGAAAACTTGGGTAAAGAAATATTTCGATGAGATCCCTCGTGGTGAAGAAATAACCGACTTAGCGAAGAGACCTGGAGTTGTGAAAGAAACAGTAAAATTCTACCACGAGGATAACTTTGCAAGACTGCCCGAACTTACAATGGTTTGGCCTACAGTCGAGCTTTATCACCCTGATTCTTATGCGCTAGATGTATTAGGGCAATACTTATCAAGAGGGAAGCAAGCTCCTTTTTATCAGGTACTGGTGGAAGATCAAAAGCTTACCTCTGGTGTAAGAATGGGCAATAGAGCCTCTGAACTTGCTGGTCAGTTTCAGCTTTCAGTTCGTGCGTTCTCTGATAAGAACCTTGACGATGTGGCTGGAGCAGTTCAAGAAGCCTTCGGTAAATTCGAAAGTGAAGGCATTTCTGAAAAAGACCTCGCTAGAATCAAATCTGGTCAAGAAACATCATTCTATAATAGCCTCAGCAGTGTACTTGGAAAAGGCTTTCAGCTAGCTCAATACAACATTTTTGCAAATGACCCAGGATTCGTTCAGCAAGATGTTCAGAACATTTTGGATGTGAATGCAGAAGACGTGATGGCTGTTTATAATAAGTACATCAAAGGGAAAAACTTCATTGCCACGAGTATGGTGCCAAAAGGTCGAGTAGCACAAGCATTAAAGGGTTCACTAAAAGCAGATGTCATAGAAGAAAAAATTGTTCAAGGGGCTGAAGAAACCTTCGATGCAACCATACAAGCAGAGTACGAGCGTACTCCCTCCTCTTTCGATAGATCTGTTGAGCCTCCTTATGGTGAAGCGCCTGAAGTCGTCATTCCAACGGTTTGGAAAGCAGACTTAGACAATGGAATGAAAGTACTTGGTATTGAAAATGACGAAGTCCCTCTCGTTCAATTCAATATTTCAATTGAAGGTGGTTTATTACTCGATGACATAAATAAAGTAGGTGTGGCTAATCTTACGGCCAACCTTATGACCCAAGGAACTCAGCGTAAGACACCAAAAGAATTGGAAGAAGCAATTGCACAGCTAGGTGCTACATTAAACATTTCAGCGAGCACAGAGAGAATTACCGTAACAGGCAATACGTTGGCGAAAAACTATCAGCAAACCATGGATCTAGTGGAAGAGATGTTGCTTGAACCACGTTGGGACGAGCAGGAGTTCACCTTGAGAAAACAAAGCGTTATAAGCGCCATCAAGCAGCAAGAGGCAAATCCTAATGCCATTGCTAGCAATGCGTATGACATCTTAATCTATGGGCAAGATAACATTAGGTCTAAGAATATCCTTGGTTCAGAGTCCTCTGTTGAATATATCAGTATAGAAGATTTGAAAAATTACTATACCAAATACATCTCTCCAAGCGTGGCTACAATGCATGTTGTTGGAGACATAAGTGAAGCAGCAGTGATGAGTTCACTGAATGATTTACAAACTAAGTGGAAGGCTAAGGCAGTAGAAATCCCAGTGTACAACACGCCAAAAGCACCAGAAAAATCACAAGTCTTCTTCTATGATGTGCCCAATGCAAAGCAATCTGTACTCAACATAGGTTATCCAGCACTAGCTGCGACTGACAAAGACTATTACCCTGCCACAATAATGAATTATATACTTGGTGGTGGCGGATTTGCCTCACGTTTAACACAACAGCTAAGAGAGGGCAAAGGATACACTTATGGCATAAGATCCGGTTTCTCTGGCACAACTGAGGCAGGTGCGTTCACGATATCCAGTGGTGTACGAACAAACGTATCCTTAGAATCCAGTGAATTGGTAAAAGAGATCCTTTCTAACTATGGAAAAGAATTTACTGAGAAAGACCTAGAAACCACCAAGAGTAACCTGATCAAGAGTAATGCGAGGGCCTTCGAAACTTCTGGTGCTAAACTGGGTATGCTTCAAAATATCAGTCGCTTTGGCTGGGATGATGATTATGCCAAAGGAAGAGAAGCCATTGTAAGAGATATGACAGTTGAAAAGATTCAAGAACTTGCCGATGCATATCTTAATCCTGACAAAATGTTCTGGCTAGTTGTTGGTGATGCTAAAACACAAATGAAACGTCTGGAGCAACTAGGCTATGGCAAGCCAGTTCTGATTAACGAAATGGTCACTCCAGAAAAGAAATGATTATTAATGGTGCTTGATATCTCTTGGGTATTGAGCACCATTGCCTATTTATCTCTCTTCTAACTACAAAGTGTCATACCATGAGATTTGGGACTTGTATAGCCGTTATGCTTTGTATGCATCCCCAAGAAGCTCCTTCCACATCGCCAACCTTGCACGTCCAATTGCTACTTAATCCTTCCATTGAAGCAAAAAAAGGATCTCGAATAATCGAGACCCTTTTTAATATTGTAATGGTATTCCTTAGATAGAAATACCCATAAAGCTCATAAATGCTATACCCATCAAACCGGTAATAAACATTGTGATACCTAAGCCTTTTAAGCCGTCAGGTACATTGGAATATCTCAATTTCTCTCTGATCGCTGCTAATGCAATGATTGCCAAGAAAAAACCAGTTCCTGATCCGAATCCGAATACTGTTGCTTCAGCAATAGTGTAGTCTCTCTGAGCCATGAAAAGTGATGACCCTAAGATTGCGCAGTTCACAGCGATCAATGGTAAGAAAATACCTAGTGAGCCATAAAGTGCAGGAGAGAACTTCTCAATTGTCATTTCAACAAGTTGTACCATGGCCGCGATAATCGCGATGAACATAATAAACCTCAAGAAAGAAAGATCGATTTCGACAAAGTCTGCACCTAACCAAGACAAAGCGCCTTCATTCAATACATACTCATTTAATATCCAGTTCATTGGAACAGTAATACCCAAAACGAATACAACAGCTAGTCCAAGTCCGAAAGCTGTTGAAACCTTCTTCGATACTGCAAGAAAAGAGCACATTCCTAAGAAATAGGAAAATACCATGTTCTCTATAAAAATTGATTTGATACCTAAATTTAATAAATCCATGATCCTCTCTCCTTAATGTTCTACGTAACCTGTTTTAGATCTCTGTACCCAAATGATGAATCCGAGTACAATAAATGCTCCTACTGGTGAAACCATTAGACCATTAGCTGAGAAGCTTTCAAATCCGATAGCTCCCATTACGTCATATCCAAATACTTTTCCTGAGCCCCAAAGCTCTCTAAAGAAAGCCACCGCTAAGATAATCCATGAGTAACCTAAACCTGAACCCAATCCATCTAGCACTGAATCGTAAGGTTTGTTACCTAAGGCAAATGCCTCTAGGCGTCCCATTACGATACAGTTAGTAATGATAAGTCCAATGAATACAGAAAGTTGTTTGTATACATCGAAAGCATATGCCTTCAATACTTCATTGACTAGTGTCACCAAAGTGGCTACGATAGCCAATTGAACTATAATTCTTATTCGACCTGGAATTGCATTTCGCAATAAAGAAATGATCAGGTTAGAGAAGATCATTACAAAGATCACAGACAAAGCCATTACCATTGTAGGCTTCATCTGAGTAGTTACAGCAAGTGCTGAACAAATACCTAAAACCTGAATCGTAATTGGGTTGTCATCGTTCAAAGGGTCGGTTAAAAACTTTCGCCTTCTCTTCGATAGTAAAGCTTCTGATTCTTTAACTACCGGTGCTTCTATAGTTTCAGTACTCATATATCTATTGGTTATTCAGTGACACAGCGCCACCTTTAACGTTCTTGTCAAAATATTTCTGATAGTACCCGATGTAGTTCAATAACATATCGTTTACTCCATTTGCAGTCAGTGTTGCTCCCGCTAGGCCATCTACTTTATTGGGACCTAGTCTATCTTCTGGAATCTTCTCACCCTTCACCATAGTAATGGCCACAAATTCGCCATTGTCATTATAAAGTTCCTTACCTCTATAACGTGCCTGAACATCATCACTGGTAATTCTTGCACCAAGCCCTGGTGTCTCCCCTTTGTGATCAAAGCTTATACCCTTAACACTTTTTAAATCAGGGTTGAGCGCCACAAAGCCCCAGATAGCATCCCATAAGCCGGCTCCGTAAACAGGTAAAATATAAGACTCCTCTCCGTTCGCACTGTATTTGAACACAGGAAATAATCTGTCTTCAACGGGCACCTTATAGTTCTTCTCAATATTTACCTCTTCGGCAACCATTGGTCCACCCTTGACATTGGTATCAACCAAGTTTCCTTGATAGTCAGTGACTTCACTAAAGATGACCTCATTGTAACGCGCAAGAATTTCTTCTGCCTCCATATCACCTAAGGCTTCTTTCTCCGCAGGAATAGCACCTAAAATTTGCTTTTTGGTATCTAAATCTTGCGCTTTCTTTTGTGTTGGTCCTAAGACCTGTGACACGCCTGAAAGTAATCCACCAAGTACTGCTGTGAGTACCAATGCGAATATTATTATGTATTTATTAGACTGCACGAGCTAACCTCCTTTTCTTATTTGCTTCAACAACATAAAAGTCAATCAATGGAGCAAATACGTTCATAAACAGAACAGCAAGCATAATTCCTTCAGGATAAGCTGGGTTTAGCACCCTGATTATCACTGTTAACATGCCTATCAATACTCCATATATCCATTTTCCTGTCTCCGTCTGTGCCGCAGACACTGGGTCTGTTGCCATAAAGACAGCACCGAAAGCTAAACCTCCCAATACTAAATGATAGTGGGCAGGTAAAAGCATAAATTCATTAGCACCTGCTAAGTTGAAAATTGTACCCATGGCCAATGCACCTGCAAAGACACTCACAATAACCTTCCAACTCCCTACTCCTGTAGCAATCAGAATCACTGCTCCAATAAGTGCCATTAGCGTAGAAGTTTCACCAATTGATCCTGGTATACCTCCTATCAGCATATTTTGGAAACTAAAGAAGTCTCCACCAAATGGTGAGGCCAATACGTTATTGGCCTGTGACAATCCTTCAACTACCGATTGTGTTCCTTGGATAGAAACGTTATTTGCTACTGCCAAGGCGGTAGCTCCTGAATAACCGTCTACCGCAACTTCTCCTGCCATCTGCGTCCAAACTTCTCCTGAAATTTGAAGCGGGTAAGCGAAGTATAAGAATGCTCTTGAAGTCATGGCTACGTTTAACACGTTCATACCAGTACCACCAAAGATTTCTTTACCTACAACTACACCAAAGACAGTTGCCAAAGCTACTTGCCATAATGGAAGTGTTGGAGGAACGATCAATGGAATCAACATCCCTGTAACCAAGAAGCCTTCGTTGATAGGGTGTTTTCTTATTACTGCAAAAACAGCCTCAATAAGACCACCAGCAGCGTATGAAACTAAAACGATTGGTAGTACCCAACGTGAACCAAACAGCAGGTTATCGATAGAGAAGAATGATGTTGCCTCTCCTATCGCTATATAATGCTGATATCCTACATTGAAGATACCCCAAATGAGACATGGAATCATTGCGATTACCACAGTCATCATCATTCGTTTCAAGTCGATTGCATCTCTTACTTGAACACCTTTATTTCCAGCAGTTGTCGCTGGCGAGAACATAAACGTTTCACCTGCTTCAAAAAGGTAGTATAGCTTTTCTAGCTTACCGCCCTTTTCGAACATAGGCTTCTGTTTCTCTAAAATCTTATGTAAAAACTTCATCCCAATTATCCGTTTTGAATCAATTCAAGCCCCTCTCTCACTATTTCTTGAATATCGTGTTTTGAAACATCGACATACTCACAAAGCGCAAGATCCTCCTCGATCACTTCGTAAATACCAAGCGCTTCCATATTATCAAAGTCTTCAGCCATAATCGCCTTAACCAGATAAGTAGGATAAATATCCATTGGTGTCACCTTTTCGAAGGTACCCGTCTGTACAAATGCACGTGGTTCACCATTTGTATTGGTATCGAGCGCATATTCTTTATTCTTCCCATTTAAGAAAGATAGAAGTCCCCATGCTCTATGGAAACTCAACACTTCTTTTCTTGGCATAATCCATCCTAAGAAATCAGCATGATCTCCTTCAGGAAGAATAGAAAGAAGATTATCATAGAAACCTATGTAGCCATCCTTTTCGATTCTTTCACCGGTCAAAACATTGCCTGAGATGAATCTCACATGATCGTTCTTGAGGTTACCGTCAATAAACTTGTTAATACCAGCACCAGTGTAGGTTTTGAAGTACTGAGGCTTGCTCACTTCAGACCCAGCTACTGCCACCAATCTTGAAGCATCGTAGATACCTTTTAAGAAAAGCTTACCGATCTGAGCTACTCCATAAGGAGTAATCGTCCAAACCACTTCACCTTTACCAATTGGATCAAGGTGATGTATTTGAATACCAACATTACCTGCAGGATGCGGGCCGCTGATTTTGTTATTCTCAACACCTTCGATGTTAGCGAACACAGTTGAGACTTCACCACTTAGGTCATGGTTCAAATGAACCTTGCCTGAAGTAAATTTTTTCAATACTTCGACTCCGGCCTTAAATGCATCCTCTTCGCCTTTCAGCGTAAAAGCAATATCAGCAGACAATGGATGTGTATCAAAAGCAGAAATGAATATCGACTTCGGAGTATCAGCCTCACTCGCAACAATACCAAAAGGTCGTTGCACAAGGTTAGACCAAACACCACCTTTTGTCATTTGAGCCTGCGCATCCTCTCTAGAGAGTTTGTGCAAGTCAGAACCACTATAGGTTTTGAAAGTTTCGTATTCAATTTCTTTATCGGCCAGGATCCTAATCTCTAACAATTTTCTCTTGGCACCTCTTCTCACTTCGACTACCTCGCCACTTACGGGAGAACAGACCATCACATTTTCCTGCATCTTATCATAAAGTACAGGTGTACCAGCCTTCACGGAGTCACCTTCAGCTACAAAGAGCTTAGGTCTTTTCATACCGATAAAATCGGTCGGCTTTATAGCAAACGTTTCCGAAGGAGGGGTACTCGCGATTGTCTTTTCTGCCTTTCCGGCAAGGTTAATGTCAAAGCCTTTTTTAAGCTTTACAGTTTTGGACATACTCTTTTAGTTGCGAATCACTAAGGTTGATCAAATTGAGGCAAAAATAATACATTTGCTCTCATAAAAAAGGGTTAATCTGACCTTTTTAAGGTACAAGTTTTTCCCATAATTTCTTCTCGTTACAAGCTCCAGGCAAATATTATACTGGCAAAGTTTGTGAGAATGATTTCTCAATATGGTTAGCAACATTTTGCATCAACCACATTGGTGTTGAAGTAGCTCCACAGATCCCGACTTTGTCACTTACTCTGAACCAGTCTAAATCCACTTCCTCCTCGTTTTCTACGAAATAACTTCTTTCATTCTCTTGTTTACAAACACCATACAGTGCTTTCCCATTTGAGCTTTTCTTACCGCTTACAAAGACAATCACATTCACGTCACTAGCAAACTTCTGAAGCTGGGGCTCACGATTCGATACTTGACGGCAAATACTATCATTTGCTGTAAAGTCTATCTCTTCGAACTCACCCTTCGCCTCTCTAATTCTTTCTTCGATCATTGATCGTATTCTATAAAACCCTTTTGTACTCTTCGTTGTCTGAGAAAAAAGCGTAACAGGTCTGTTAAAATCAATCTTGTCAAGATCTTTATCTTCCATCACGATGATGGCATTATTATTTGTCTGACCTGTCAGACCGATCACCTCGGCATGGCCAGTCTTTCCATAAATAACTATTTGCCCATCGATTTTATTGATCTTGTCGTAAGCTAGCTTTACTCTATTCTGGAGTTTCAATACTACTGGACAAGAAGCATCAATGAGTTCTATGTTATTCTCCAGCGCTAACTGATAGGTCTCTGGTGGTTCTCCATGAGCTCTAATCAAAACTTTAGAATCTTTGATGTCTTTGAGCGCCTCTCGATCGATAATTTGGAGTCCTTGGTCGGTAAGGCGTTTCACCTCCATGCTATTATGCACAATATCACCTAAGCAATAAAGGTCACCATCAGCCATCTCGTCTTCTGCCATTTGAATAGCAAACTCAACGCCAAAGCAATACCCCGAATTCTGATCTATCGTTACTTGCATCCTATTTCTTTAATCTGCCTTCTCGATATGACTAACAGTCAAATCTAACACTTTTTGAACTTGATCCTCGAACTTCAAATCTGAGGTGTCAATTTCAATTGCATCATCTACTTTTATCAATGGACTTTCATCTCGTGTTGAGTCTTGATGATCTCTCGATTCAAGGTTCTCAATAATAGCTTCTAGCTCCACATTCTCACCCTTCTCAGCGAGTTCTTCTTGTCTCCTCTTTGCCCTTACGGCTGTAGAGGCTGTCATAAAGACTTTCAACTCCGCATCAGGAAAAACTACAGATCCAATATCCCTTCCATCCATTACAACACCTTTGTGCTTTCCCATCTCTTGTTGCTGAGCAACCATAGACAACCTAACCTCTTTAATAGCAGAGACAGGACTCACCATTTGAGAAACGTACATTTTACGTATCTCTTTTTCAACGTTATGTTGATTCAAAATGGTTTCGTTTTTCTGAGATTCTTTATTGAATTCAAAATCAACTTGTATTTCGGACAGTGCCTTCACCACTTGATCGTGATTAGTCAAGTCAATATCGTTCTGAATGAAGTATAAAGTCACGGCTCGATACATTGCTCCGGTATCGATAAACTTATAATGCAGCGCTTTCGCGACCGCTTTCGCAGTGCTACTCTTTCCACATCCTGAAAGACCGTCTATGGCTATGTTTATTTTCGACATTCTAAAACTTTGGGCAAATGTAATAGATCAAAGCTTTAAGTTTTAAATCTTAAGACAGAACTTAGGACGACAATTGAGCTATTAAAGGACATGAGAGTTTCAGGACAAATCGTAGACGTAAGGAATCGAAGAATATTTAAAGGAGAGATTCAAGTATCAGGTAACCGTATAGTTTCCATAATAGAAAAAAAATCGGTAGACGATCAATTCATTCTTCCCGGATTTATCGATGCTCACGTTCATGTAGAAAGCTCTATGTTAGTGCCTTCTGAGTTTGCTAGACTTGCCGTAGTTCACGGAACCGTATCTACTGTGTCAGATCCCCATGAAATAGGCAATGTTCTCGGTGTCGCAGGAGTAGAGTATATGATTGAAAATGGCAACCAAGTCAATTTCAAATTCAATTTTGGTGCGCCCTCCTGTGTTCCCGCCACAACATTTGAAACTGCTGGTGCAGAAATCACTCCCGAAGAAGTCGAATATCTACTGAAGAAACCTGAGATCAAATACTTAGCCGAAATGATGAATTGGCCAGGTGTCTTATTCAAGGACGAGACGGTGTATAAAAAACTAGACATCGCCAAGGCGCTCGGCAAACCCATTGATGGTCATGCTCCCGGCTTAAGAGGCGAGCAAGCAGCACAATACATAGCCGCTGGTATTTCTACCGACCATGAGTGTTTCACTGCTGATGAAGCAAGAGACAAACTGAAGCATGGAATGAAGATCGCAATCCGTGAAGGCTCAGCAGCCAAGAACTTTGAGGCATTAGTCGAATTGTTTGGTGAGGCACCAGAAATGTTAATGTTCTGTTCTGACGACAAACACCCTGATAATTTGGTTGAGAGCCATATCAACGACCTCGTTAAAAGAACTCTTGCCAAAGGCTATGACCTATTTGACATACTGCAGGCAGCTTGCATTACCCCTATCGATCATTATAATCTCGATGTAGGCGCACTTCAAGAGGGTGATTACGCTGACTTTATACTAGCAGATAACTTGACGGACTTCAATATCAAGGCTACCTATATTAACGGAGAGTTGGTTGCTCAAAATGGAACCAGCTTAATACCGAGAGTGCAGAATGATATTATCAACCAGTTTAATTGTGAACGGATTACGGCTGAATCCATAAAAATCAAAGCTGATTCTGGTAAAGTAAATGTAATCGAAGCATTAGACGGGCAACTCATCACAAATTGCTTGGTGTTAGATACTTGCATTGATAAAGATGGTTTTGCTATCTCGGATGTCAGTCAAGACATGTTGAAAATGGTTGTGGTAAATCGCTACCAGAATGCAAAACCTGCCATAGCCTTTATTAAGAACTTTAAGCTGAATGAAGGAGCACTTGCCTCTTCAGTTGGTCATGACTCTCATAATATTATAGCTGTGGGGGTCGATGACAAATCTATTATTAAAGCGATCAACTTAATTATTGATGCAAAAGGTGGCGTGAGTGCGGTTTCTAAAACGCATCAACAAATCCTTCCATTACCTGTAGCAGGTATTATGTCCGCAGAGGATGGTTACCAAATCGCTGAATCCTACACCTCAATAGATAAAATGACTAAAGAAATGGGCAGTACACTCCACTCCCCTTTCATGACACTTTCCTTTATGGCATTGCTTGTCATCCCAAATTTAAAGCTGAGTGATTTAGGTCTTTTTGATGGTCAAAATTTTGAGTTCAAAGCCCTTTTTAACTAGACAACTAATATACTAGTTGTAGTTTGGCATCCTTTTGGCTAACTTCTGGCTGAACCTTAAATTAATTTGCCATGAGAGTTAAGTACATCTTTCTATTCGTCCTGGCCATAGTATATACAAATGCTTCTGCGCAGGATGTTACGAAACAAGAAATCGAAAACAACTATGTGATCGCCAGCGATAACGTTGGCTTTAATAAATATGACAAAGCCATTCCTGCCCTACATTGGTTATTAAAAAACGCACCTTCTTTCTCTGAGAGTGTGCAGAACGATGCCATTCAAGTCTTTGAAACGAAAGCAAATGAGGTAAGTGACAACGCCCAAAAAGCAATGTTCCTAGACTCAATGCTTATCGCTTTTGAATCGAAAAGAGAATACTTCGGCCTAGATGCTCAGGATAAAAATAAGCTTGCCTTTAGATACTATAAGTATTTTAGAAAAGATGATCAAAAGGTTAAAGCTGGTTATCAAGCATTTATTGAAGCTTTCGAAGCTACAGAAAAGGTATTCAACAATAACCTTGTACCCTATTTATACATGGCCAAACGTTACAATGACGTTGTGCAAGAAATATCGAAAGCCGAAGCGGATAAGATTTATGATCAAATCAAGTTTGTGGTTGATGCCAGAAAGTCGAACAATAAAGATGCTAAGCGTTTAGAACGATACATGTCTACAATTGATGGCTTATATGTTGGCCTTCTAGGAGATAATATCTCATGTGAAACTATGACTAGACTCGATGATGGACTTAATCGTAGTGATAGTGTGAAAGTTTCTAAGCGCCTTATGAGCTTAACCTTAGAAGCTAAGTGTGGTAGAACTGATATTTACCAGCAAGCGATTGAACTATTGGCTCGAAACGAACCTAACTCAGGGCTTTTCAAAGTACTCGCCCAGTATGAAGCATCAGACAAGCAATATACCAAGGCCATTAATCTATATGAGAAAGCCTATGCTTTGGAGGATGACGACACAAAGAAGGCCAGCATCCACTTTGACATTGCTAACTTACATTACGCCAACATGAATAAGTCCGCGGCTCGAGAATATGCGCTATCGTCTATTCAACTAGATCAAGAGCAATCGGCCAGTGCATATTCATTAATCGGGAAGATGTACATGACGAGTTATAATGAGTGTGCAGAAGGAAATAACCCAGTTGAAGACAGAGCCGTATTCTTTGCCGCCTATGATATGTTTGAAAAAGCAAAAGATGGTGCAGGAATGGAAGAGGCTTTAGCACAGTTTCCGACAAAATCTGTGGCTTTCGATTACGACTTATACGAAGGAGACGCAATCGAATTAGGCTGCTGGATTAACGTAAAAACTAAAATCAGAACACGTTCAATTAATTGAACGTACATTCTTCTTGCCGATTTAAAGATTAAAGAACCTTAAAATAATTAGAAGTTTATTTTTCGAAAGAAAAGCAACAATTTGTTAATAAGTCAAACAGAAGCGACATTTAGAATACTCGTACATTTAACATCTATTGTTTTAATAGTTATGCTATACCGAGCACTAAAGGCAAACATTTTAAATATGAAAAATCTGAAACGCATTATTCTTGCATTAATACTGGTCCAATCCTTTCAAGTGCAGGGACAACAATTAAAAATGCCGGCAAATGCCGAGTTAGCAGCAGAAGCCTCAAGAAGGTTTGCCATTGCAGTTGATGCCATTTCGGTTGATAAATACCGCGAATCAGCAAACGCACTACTTTGGTTAATGACTAATGTGCCTGATCTATATGATGGCCTTTACATCAATGCTTACCAGGCATATGAGCAATTGTCGGAAAAAGCCACTAGCGATACGCAAAAAGAAATGTTTTTAGACTCAATGATGATTTCCTACGATAGAAAAGCGGAAGTATTTGGTCTTACGGATAGGGAGATAAACAATAAGGCATATCGATACTACAAGTACTGGAAGTCAAATAAAGCCAAGATGGACGAAGGTATGGAGGCTTACAAATTAGTATACCAAAAGCCTAATGAGGTCATCAACAACAACATTGTATCTTATATGGACCTGGCCAGAAGATTCAAAGCCTATGGCATGAATATCACAAACGAAGAAGTCATTGATATTTACAGCAAAGTAATGAGCGTCATTGAACTCAAGGCAGCAGAAGGCGAAGATGCTGATAAATTAGATCGATATAAGGCAGCTGTGAATGGGCTACTTACCCAAACGATGGGTGATGATCTTAACTGTGAATTCATTAACCAAAACCTAGCTCCTCCTCTAGACTTAGGTGACGATTTGAGGCTTGCGAAGAAAGTATTCGGACTTCTTCTAGACAGAGGGTGTGGTGATAGTCCTTATATCGAGGTTGCTGCTAAAATCATCCAGAAACAAGAGCCTACTGAAGGTATTGCTAAAGTACTCGCACAACGTGCCTTTGGTAAAAAAGACTATGAAAATGCAGCAGCATTCTATATGGAGGCAATGAGCCTTTCTACTGATGATGAAAAGAAAGCAGAACTTCAAATGAACATTGCTCAACTCAAATTAGCACAAGGCAACAAACCTGAAGCGCGTATGGCAGCATTTGAAGCAGCCAAGCTTGACCCAGCAAAAGCTAGCGAAGCTTACACTTATGTAGCTAACATGTACATGAACAGCTTTGATGACTGTTCGAAGAAGGAAAGTATGATTGATGACAGATCAATTTTTATGGCTGCCTACGACCTTTATCAGAGAGCAGGAAACAGCAAAGGAATGGCTGAAGCGAGAGCCCAATTTCCAACGGTTTCGGACATTTTCACAGCGAATAAAACTGAAGGAGAAGCTATTCGCGTAGGATGTTGGATTAATGTACCGACAACAATCAAAACTAGAGCCAGCAACTAATGAATAGTGACCAAATTGTTAAAGAACTGAAAGAGAAGATTGAAGAGCTAATCGACAAGGCAAAAGATGCCAGTGATGAGGTACGCGAAGAAATGGAAGAAACCATCACAGCGCTCAAATCACAAAGGGATAAACTCGAAGTGAAAATGGCCGATTTCAAAACGAAAAATGAGCCTAAAATCGAGGAAGCCAAGCATCATTTGAAGGTGGCTGGGGAAGAAATCGGTAAAGCTTTTGAAAAGCTTTTTCGGAAGGGCCCTGGCGCAGAAGAATCTGAATAACATTAATCCATAATGAATGAGCAAAGCCGAAACTTAACCGTTTTGGTTTTTTTATGCTTCAAGCATACATTTCTACCCCTATCAAACAATTAAAATTATAACCCTAAATCGAGGATTAGTCCAAACATTGAATATTGATGTTTGAAACAAATCTTCCGCTGATTAACTTTATCCACTTTAACATCTTACAAATACCTAACAAGGGTCTTATGAGAAGAAAACTACTACTACTGCTACTCGCCTTTCCCTTATTACTCAATGCGCAAGAAGATGAATTCGATATGAGTGCCTTTGAGGTAGCTAGTGACGCCAAGACTTTTGTAAACAATAAAGTGCTAGGCTTAAGCCCCACAAAGCTATTGAACTTAAGCTTTGATTATGCTGGGCAAAATACATGGAAGACTAATGGTGGAGATGCTTTTCCTGGCGCTATCCCTACTAGTGAATCCAATTTTAATGGCAACTCAGGGTTTAGGCTTGAAACGAACTATCCTATTGTTTCTAATAACCGACTCATAGTAAATGCCTATCTAAATTATTGGGAAAGCCGATACAATGCAGATGCTTCAGCACCTGCCATCGGTCAATTATTAGACCAAAACCCATTGCGCACTACAGCACTTGGCGCACTCATTTTCAAACCTCTTAACGATAAAAACTTCCTCCTCTTCCAGTTTGAAGGCGCCATGAATGGAAATTATAACTTTGGCAGTATCTCGCCAGAATTAGATAAAACTAAAGTAAGTATTGCTGCATTGTACGGCTGGAAAACCAATGATTACACAAATGTTGCGGTTGGTTTGAGCCGTACTTATAGAGGGGGTAGACTACTTTATGTACCCACCTTCATGATGAATAAGACATTTAATGAAAAGTGGGGATTGGAAATGCTTTTACCCGCAAGAGCTGCAGTCAGAAGAAACTTCTCACCTAAATCTTTCCTAATGCTCGGTTATGAACTTGAAGGCCAGAGTTACCATTTACAAGGAGAAGATGGTGCGTCTTTGTCTCCTACCTTCGGGTCCAACTTCGATGTAAACAGTTGGGAGTTACGCAAATCAGAAATAAGAGCCAGAATTTCCTGGGACAAGTCTATAACTGATTTTGTATGGTTTAATGTTCAAGCTGGAGCTGTAATGACTTACAGAATGGATTTTGATATGGAAGCTGCAGATCGAGGCCCTTGGATTAGCAATAGTCTTGGTATTCCATTTTATTTCAGATTTGGCATACAATTAGTTAGTCCTTGATATTTAAGAAAAAAAAATACAAAAATGAAAAAGTCTATTTATCCTTTACTCCTTGCTATGATTGCATTATTTGCAACGAGCAGTATGAATTCTAGCACCGTATTCAATGATGAAGACCTGATTATAGGCAACTGGAAGCCAAGTAATGGTCGTTCCGTGGTGTCCATCTATAAAGGCAACGCATCGAATGGTGAAGACCCTAGTAAATACTACGGAAAAATTGTCTGGTTAAGCGAAGAGAATGATGACAAAGGTCAACCACGAACAGACGTCAACAACTCTGATGACGAACTTAAGAAAAGACCTTTAAAAGGTATGGTAATCGTAAAAGACATGGAGTTTGACGAAGTCGATGGTAAAATAGTAAGCTGGGAAGACGGTACCATTTACGACCCTAACAACGGCTCCGAATACAGCTTTCAGGCCGAGATTGACAAGAAGAACGAAAACATTATGGAAGGAAGAGGCTATATCGGAGTATCACTCTTCGGCCGTACCGACACTTGGACGCGCTTGGTTCGTAAGTAGATAAAAGCACTAATCCGTCTTCTATAAAAGTAAAAGAGAGCGCATCCAACGGTTTGCTCTCTTTTACTTTATGTACTTATAAACTATTACCTGATTGTCTTTATTCTTCTCTTAATACATCAGCAGGGTTTTCACTCGATACTCTTAGTGATTGAAAAAGAGTGACTAGCCAACTTAAAGCTAGAAAGCCTAGGAATGCGCCAACAAACAGAAATGGTGTAATAGGGATGCGATATTTGAACTCACTCAACCAGCCTTCCATGGCATAGTAGGCTATTGGTGATGCTATGATAAAAGCGAGCAACACCAGCATAGAATATTCTCTATTGAGCATTAATATCAAGCGTTGGACTGAGGCACCAAGTACCTTCCTTATGCTCACTTCCTTTCTGCGCTGCTCTACCATGTAAATAGTAAGCGCTATTAAGCCTAACAGGGAGATAAAGACAGCGAGAAATGAAAATACTTGAAAGAGCATCAACTGCCCTTGTTCTTTTTTATAGAACGCTTTGATTCTATCATCTAGGTAGTAAAACTCGAAAGGTCTTTGGGCCATTTCCTCATAAATAACACCCACTTTTTGTAATACATCTTGAGGATCATTCGAAGTGACCTTAATTAATATATTCCTTGCCGACCTTTCCGTAAGTGGGCTAATGTATAAAGGCCCAATTTCCTGCTTCAATGAATACGTATGAAAATCTGCCACTACAGCCACAATCTCCTTTAATTCCTTATTCCAACTATAAGCCCTTTTACCAATAGGTGCATCATCCCAACCAAACTCCTTAATCAAAGCCTGATTAACTACGATCTTATTTTTCCCCAGCGTTCCAAAATCAAAATCAGGAGCTTTATGTAGAAATTTCAAGCCAACAGTTTCTAGGTAATCTTCATCGGCCTCTATCATATCAACACTAAAGCCTTTTGTATTGTCAGCTTCCCTATTCGACCCATTAAACAAAGAAGTATTAGTTCCTCCCCCAACATTCCAGCCAGTGACAGTGGTAGATGCTACCCCTCCTATTCCTTCAATTTCATTTTTCAAAGTTTCATAGTCATTCCTAATGTCTGAATAGATAGGAATCTGCACTACAAAGTCAGGATTAAAGCCTAAGTCTTTCGTCTTCAGGTAATTCATTTGACTGAACATAATGACGAGTACCACCAGTAACACACCTGAGGAAACAAACTGAAAGAGTATTAAGAACTTTCTTAGATGCCCTTTGCCACCAACGGTTGCACTTCGATTGAGCATGACCAGCGGCTTAAACCTAGATATATAAAAAGCTGGGTATAGGCCAGCCAAAAGACCTAATGTAATACCAGCTAGGAACACCCAAGCAAAAAACTCAGAACTACCATATTGAAGTACAATTGACTTATCGAGCAATGCATTGTAAAATGGTAACACGCGTTCAGCAGCAGCAAACGCGAAGACAAACGAGATCAGCGTTATCACAATCGATTCAAACAACTGACCAAAAATTAGCTGATAAGTGTTAGCACCAATCACTTTTCTCAAGCCAATTTCTTTTACTCTTCTCATGGATTGAGCAGTAACTAAATTGACATAGTTAATCAGTGCCAGCAGCAAAACAACGAAACCAATACCCGAAAAAAGGGTCACATAACGGATATCGCTTTGATCTGTCATACTTCGCTTGAAATTCCCGCGAAGCCTTTGGTCAGCTATCGGCAGTAAGTCAAACCAATCATTCTTCACAAAAAAACTATAAGCCGATTTACTCTTCAGCTCATTGATACTTTTTATGACAAGCGCCTTATTCCGCTCTTCCGGAATTTTTAGATAGGTAAGTACCGGAAGCATACTGCCTCGTCTTGGTGTGTCCATTTCCGCTACTCCACTCCTCACTACCATATCAAATTTTATTGAACTATTGGCTGGTGGAACTTCACAGACACCGGACACAAGAATCTCTCGTTCCTTATTGAGAGTAATCATCTTTCCAATCGGATTCTCTTCACCAAATAGCTTCTGAGAAAGTGCCGATGTAATCACCGCTTGATAGGGTTGATCCAATACAGACTGCGCTGTGCCTTCAATCAATTTGAAATTGAATATTTCAAAAAAGTTAGCGTCTGAGAATAATACTTTATCGGCATAAATACCATCTCCTTCAATGCTTAAAAGGTTCTTCTCTTGCAATCGAATAAGCCTCACTGCTGACGTCACAGAAGAAATATCAGATAAAATGATACCCGCTAGGTCTGGAGCAATCTCTCCCTGGTTCGTATTCCGAGTGGTATCGGTCGCAGAAACCCTATACAATTGATCATGGTCAGAATGAAATCTATCAAAGCTCAATTCATCTCTAACATAAAGCGCGATCAATAGGAAAGCCGATAAGCCAAGCGTTAAACCAAAAACATTAACAAAGGTGTAGAGCCTTTCTTTTTTGAGTCTTCTTAATACGAGTATCAGGTTGTTTCTAAACATAGTTCTTGTGTTTATTCGCTTCGTAAGGTTTCGACTGGGTTAAGGCGGCCTGCTTTTAGGGATTGAAGAAGTATGGTGGTAGTGGCTATCAGCATGGACAATCCACCGGTCAATAAAATGACTTCATATCCTATGCTAATTCTGGCTGAAAAATCGCTTAACCACACGTCCAGAAAATATATGGAGAATGGCATGGCTATAACAAAAGCAATGATGATTAGCTTGGCAAAATCCGTACTGAACAGTACTGCAATGTCTTTAATAGAGGCCCCCAGCACCTTTCTAATTCCAAATTCTTTAATGCGTTGATCTACTGTAAAGACAGCTAACCCGAACAGACCAATGCAAGAGACTAAAACAGCGAATACCGAAAAGGTCAAAACTGCATTAAATGAAGCATTTTCGTCACTAATAAGCCTGTCGTAATTATCAGACAAGCGATAGTAGTTCAATGGTTTTTCTGCCAGGCTATTCCACAACTTTTCGATTTGGACTAGTGCTGCTGCTTCGTCAGAAACCTTAATAACAATAGGGTCTCTTACACCTGGGTTCGTTTTTTGTATAACAACCATAGGCTCGACCTGTCTATTGAGATCCGTATACACAAAATCTTTAACCACACCTATAATCTGATAATTATCTACTATGCTACCAATAGGAGCCTCACCAATACCTAATGCTTTCAGCGCAGCTTGATTTACCAAAACAGGTACTTTTCCAGTATTTGGCTCCTCAATGTCAACCGCTTGACCTTCATTGTTACTTTCTACCTCTTTAGAAATAGTCTCTTTAAAACTTTCTCCCATAACAAGCTCTAGGTCCAATACTTCTAACAGGACTTTATCAGCTGAGATAGAATAATGATAGAACCAGTCTCCATTTTCTTTACGCAGTTTAAGAGGGGTATCCCACTTGTCTAAGTCGCTTGGTACCATAGAAGTAAATGCAACTTTTTCAATACTTGGAATTCTTCCCAGCTCATTTTTGAAAGTAGCTTTGTTCTTTTTGAGAAAGAATGAATTAGGAATTACAATCACATCACTTGACTCATAACCCAGATCTCTAAATCTTAAAAAATCAATCTGCATAAACATGGTTATAACAGCGCCAATCAACCCGATAGAAAAGATAAATTGAAGCACCGTTGCCCCTTTTCTCAGAAGACCAGCATTGAAAACACTAAATCTATTCTTAGAATCACCGCTCCTCAATATGACCATCATACTACCGCTAGATAGATAAAGAGCAGGATATAGTCCGGACATCAGGGTCAAGCCAACAACAAGCAATACAATTGCCTTTACCGTCTTGTCCGAATGCAATACTGAGAACTCTACAAAATCACCAAACATAGCCGGCTGTAGTTTCACGAATAATTCTGTCAGTCCAAGGGACAGAATAGTAGCCAAAAGAACGACAAGAAAGGCTTCGAAAATGAATTGGATAACAAGTAATAATCGTGACGAACCCATGATACGCTTTAGCGCTACCTCTTTCATTCTGTTAGAGGCTTTTGCCGTGGTAATATTTATAAAATTGATAATTGAGATTAGAAGAGCAGCAATTCCCACAATCAAAAGGGTGTTTGTTTGATTGAGGTTTGCCTTTGGCATCATTGAAATTTCTGTATCCGATTTATATCTCAGGTCATCAAGTGATTCCGCGAAGTATCCCAGGTATGAGTCAGCTTCTAACCACTCCTCAAAAGACATACTGCCATCAGGTAAATAAAGAGAGTAGATGTATTTCTCATTCAACCGATCTAGCTGGTCATTAATTTGATCTGCTGTTACATTTGGTGTTGTCTTAACATAAACATAGGAACCAATTGAGCCCCAAAATCTCTCTGTCGGACCCTTATATCTAGCCTGTGAAATAAGGATATCGAAGTCTAGTTGCGTTTTATACTTGGGAGTTTTACTAATACCCTTTATGATTCCTATTCGATTAAGCCCTACACGGATATCTTTACCAACTATATCTGTTGAACCGAACAAGCTCATTGCAACCTCCTCATTCACCACCACAGAGTTAACTTCGTTGAGAATTGATGCTGGATCACCTATCAATAGCTCAAAATCAAAGACTTTCAAAAAGAGCGAATCAGCACTTATGACACGCTGATCTGGAAAGGTTTTCTCTTCAAAATACAGTTCTTGACTTTCACGATTGGTAAAAATCGTGGTGTACTTTACTTCGGGTATTTCGGATGTGATCATCGGCACATTTACCGAAGTAACCGCTCTTGGTCCCATGTTGTAAAAACTCGTACCAATCTGATAAATCCTCTCATTATCTGAGAAGTCCTCTTCGTAAGTAGCTTCCTGATAGATAAACAATGAGGTTAACAAAAAGATAGTCAAGCCCATAGTAAGACCTATAAGGTTTAGATAATTCAACAACGCTGATTTTCTAAAGCTCCTAAAGGCAAATTTGATCGTCTGTTTTAGCATGGCTTATTCGTTTCTTAATGTATCAGCAGGGTTAAGTCTGGCAGTTTTAATGGATTGAAAACAAATGGTGCCCAAGCCAATAACAATGGCTAACAAACCAGCCAAGGCAAATGGCCAAACCTTCAATGTCACCCTATTCGCAAAGCCATCGAGCCAGAGATCAACTCCGTAATAGGCTAATGGTATCGAGACGAGAAAGGCGATAATGATTAACCTTAAAAACCCGCCTCCAAAATGACCAATGATGTCTCTAACAGTCGCACCTAATACCTTTCTTATTCCAAACTCATGTCGCCTTTCATCAGCGGTGAAAGCAGCCAAACCAAACAGTCCAAGACAGGAAATAAGTATTGCCAATATTGTAAACACCAAAACAGCGCTCGCATTCTGCTGCTCTTGCTGTAACTGCCCCTCGTAGTTTTGATCGAGATAGTAGTACTCAAAGGGTTCGGTAGTGAAACTAGACCAAATCTTTTCGACCTCAGGAATTGAGATTGCCTTAGTGTCTAATTGCGCAGCAAGGACACGATGTCTTTGAGGGGTATAGATGAACATGGCTGGCGCTATTTCATCCCGCAAACCAGCATAGTAGAAATCGTCTACCACGCCTATCACTGTCCAATATTCGCCAAATATTTCACCAATGGGATTGTCTAATCCCAAGGCCATCACTGCAGTTTTATTTAGAACCACCAACGAATCGTACTGCTGCTTATCTGGATTAAACCACGCTCCTTCAATTACTTCCAGGTCAAGCACCTTATCTAAATACTCGTCTGTATAGAAATGATCTAGGGTAAATGATGTTTCAGAGTTAAGCATGGTTGAAGTGGTAGCAGAAGTACCATCTGCTGGTAAGCGGTGGGTAAAACCTGCCTCCTTAACAGCCGAATTTCTTAAGAGTTCTTCGCGAAATGCAAACTTTGAATTCTTCAGCACTGGCATGTTTTTAATCACCAATACTTGGTCTTTGTTAAACCCAAGATCCATTTGACGCAAATGAGCTAATTGATTGTTGATAAAAATACTTCCAATGATCAGTGTAGTTGAAATAGCGAATTGCAATACGACTAAGCTGTTTCTGAGTGACTTGGCCGAAGCTAAATTCAACACGCGGCCTAACTTCATGCCTTTCAATAGTGGAATCATCTTAGCAGATGAAAGGAAGAATGCCGGATACATGCCAGATAAAAGTCCTAAGCCCAGTACAAAAAGCGACAGATACCCCAACAACATTGGGTATGAAATAAGTGAGACAACTATATCGCCATTCCAATAGGTATTCACCAAACGAATAAACAGTTCGGAAAGACCTGCACCCAATAAGGTTGAAACCAAGGTGATCAATACACTTTCTGCAAGAAAATAAGTAGTTAGTCTACCTCTACTAGCGCCTAACACCTTGCGAACACCAATCTCCTTCGTTCGATGTGAAGATTTCGCAGTCGTCAAATTCATAAAATTTATTGACGCTACAAAGAGGATGAAAATTGCAATAATAGCCAGCGTGACTCTCGACTGTCTGTCGCCATTCTGATAGATTTCAAATTGAACATTTGATTTGAGGTAAATATCACGAATGGGCTTAGCAACAAAGCTCACTTTATTCGTACTCGCTACCCATTCATCAAAAGGTAATTCCTGAGATGGATGTATAACGGGATACACCTCTTTCTCTGTCAACACCCTTAATTGATTATTCAATTGATCAATAGAGACGCCATTATTGAGTTTAACATAGGAGTATCCTCCGATACCATACCAACTAGTGGCTTTATACTGTTCTTGGAATATTCTGGTCAGAAGAATATCAAAGTCTAAGTGTGACTTAAGAACATTTGGCTTTACTATTCCAACTACATCAAAAGGGCCGAAATCAGGTAGTGTAATGGTCTTTCCAATCACATCAAGTGATCCAAATAACCGCTTGGCTGTATTTTCACTCAATACCACCTTGCGCTTTCCAGTTAATGCAGTTTCAGGATCCCCAACTAGGAACTCGTAGTTGAAAACCTTAAAGTAATTGCTATCAGCAGTGAAAGCTCTTTCAAGAACAAACCGCTGTTCATCAACTATCACCTTTGTATTACCGCCTAAATTGCTGAGTCTTGTTTGGGCTTCCACCTGAGGAAAGTCTCCCAATCTAAATTGCAGGTTTGAAGAAGTACTTGCTACAGTACCCATGCTCATAAACTCCTCCTCTATCCTGTAGATTCCTTCGTTAGCTGAAAACCCTTTCTCGTAAGCGTTTTCTTGAAATAGGTAGAGTGAAATCACTAAAAAGGATCCTATGCCTATGCTTAACCCCAAGATATTCAAGGTTGAAAGTAAAGGGTGCCTTCGAAAAGATCTAACAAGGGTTTTGAGGTAATTCAAAAACATTTTATTCGTCTCTTAAAGATGTGACTGGATTTGCAGTAGCAGCCCGCATTGATTTATAACCTGTAGTGAAAAGGGCAATCATCAATGAAGCCAGAATGGTAATTATGAAAATTACTGGACCAATAGATACACTATACTCATACCCTTGTAGCCAGAAATTCATCGCCAAATAACCGAGTGGTGCTGCGAAGAGAAATGCAACTCCAACAAGCTTGGCAAACTCTCCACTAAACCCGCTCACCAAGCTTGCGACTGACGCACCAAGCACCTTTCTAATTCCAATTTCCTTAGACTTCTGATTCGCCATAAAGGCCACTAGCCCATACAATCCTAGACAACCGATAAAAATGGCAATCCCAGCGAAGGCAGTCAAAGACTGTGACATCTTCTTCTCATTCTCATAGAATTGAGCAATGTCCTGGTCTACAAATGAGTAATCAAACTCATACTCCTCATGGAAGTCCAGCCAAATTTCTTCAAGAGCTGATACTATTTCTTCGGTACGTGCCGCGTTAATTTTAATACCTACTGTTTGGTTTTGACCGGCATCGGAAAACATTATCATAGGCTCAATAGCATCAGACAATGTTGTTGCATGGTAATCTTCAACCACCCCTACAATCGGGTACTTACGCCCCCAGACATCAACCGTCTCACCAATGGCAGATGCGGGATCATTAACACCAGCTTTAAGTAGAAAAGACTGATTTACTACGAATTGGCTCATGGTATCACTCTTAGTTACCCAATCACCTGCCAACAGGCGTAAACCATAAGTTTCTTCATATGCATCGTCTACCCTTTTGAATTGAACATCAATTTCTTGCCTTGTGGTATCATCGGTATAGTAAAAGGCATTGGTACCCATCACTGAACCTGAGAAAGGTGGATGAGAAGCTACTGAGGCTGATTTTACTCCTGGGATTTCAGCTATTCTTGATTTCCAAAGTTTTTGCTTTTCTAGATCATTTTCAGCCATTCTGAAAAACATGATATTCTCCTTCTCATACCCCATATCTACGGTATTGAAGTAATTCATTTGCCGAACCGCTACTATGGTTCCAAATATGAGTAGCTGACATAAGAAGAACTGGAACACGACCAAGCTTCTTCTTAAAGCCATGTTATTACCTCTACTATCCAAAGCACCTTTTAAGGCTAAAATTGGCTTGGCTCTTGAAAGAACAAATGCTGGATATAAGCCTGCCAACAAAGAAACAGCTACAAGAACACCAACTAGATAGAGCAAAAGAAATCCGTCACTCAACAATGAGAAGTTAATCTGAAGATCGAAAAACTCATTAATAACTAATGGGATAAGTCGTTCTGTGAGGGCAATAGAGACTATTAATGAAAGAAAAGTAATGGCAAAGGTCTCTCCTAAGAACCGAACGATTAGCTGCTTTCGACTACTACCCAACACTTTTCGCATACCCACTTCTTTCGCACGCTTAACCGCCATGGCTGTAGACATATTAATGAAATTGAAACAAGCGGTAACTATTAAGAAAATACCTATAGCCGCATAAGTCCAGAGCATTTGTTTGGAAGAACTTCTGCTAAACGTTCCGAAACGATCGTCAAAATGGTAATCAGAAAATGGAGAAAGTAAAAATGATCTTTCTTCACGCTCTTCTTTATCCCAATACTTTTCGACAAAATCAGGGAATTGAGGGTCAATATCAGCAGGCAGGGTTGCCTGATCTATCTCAACAAACAAAACATCGTTACTACTAATGCTTCCCCATTGGGTAAAGCTACTTTGAGCCCCTTTAGTCTCCATGGACATAAATAAGCCAAAAGGGAAGTCAGAATCCTTTCTTTGGTCCTCAACAATAGCCGTTATCAACAAGTCCTTATCCTTATTCAGTTTAATAGTTTTTCCAATGGCAGATTCATTGGGAAAATACTTAGCTGCAAGCGTCTCGCTAATTGCTGCCATATTCGGTTCTTTGAAAGAATTCTCTACTGCACCTTCGATGATCTTCCAATCGAACATTTCAAAGAAACTAGGTTGTACGTATACAAGCTCTGGTGACTCTTCATAATACTTTATCTCTCCATCATTTCCTTTAACAGAAATTAGACCATAGTTCTCATGAGAGATATGTGTAGAGTTGACCACCCCTACAATATCTTCCGCAACCGCTGCTTGCATGGGCAGTGGCACTCCTCCACCTGGGTATTCATTCCCATCAATATAATCGATGTGACCTACGCGATAAATACTATCAACTTTAGAATGGTATTGGTTAAAACTTAGCTCCTCCTTAACAATCATAAACATGACGAGGCTGCAAGTGATACCGAGGGTTAAACCCGAAATATTGATAAGCGTGAAAGTTCTGTTTCGAGCGAAATTTCTAAGTAGAATTTTAAGATAATTTTTGAGCATGATGTTGTTGTTTTGAACCTGACTTTGGGCTAATACAAATCATTCTATTCAATTTGAATGCCAACAATTTAAACCACTGTACATCAGATACTTGAAACAAACAAACGATTCTATTACGTATAAAACCGTTTGTTTTTATAACAGTAAAGTGTTTGTTTTTGATACAGTATCTATTCGCTTCGTAATGCGTCTACCGGATTGGCTGTGGCTGTCTTAAATGAACGGAGAGCAACTATCATTAGAATACTCATCATCGCAATAATCGCTACACCGATAAATGGAAATACCGATAGTTCAATGTGATATGCAAAATCATTCATCCAGCCAGAAACAGCATAGTAACTCATTGGGATTGATATCATCAGCGCCACAACAATGAGCCCTATGACTTCCTTGCTAAGTAATGATAGGATTTGAGCCACCGATGCACCAAGCACCTTGCGAATACCTATTTCCTTAATGCGCTGATCAAGCTTGTAGCTAATCAAACCTATCAGTCCAAGGATAGCCACAAACACAGATAGGCCAGTAAACAGCTTAATGGTTTGTCCAAGTTGTTTCTCCTTCTTAAAAAGCTGATCAAATTTTTTATCAAAGAAGTAATAGTCAAAAGGCGCATCGGAAAGGCCTGAATATGCACCCTCTATAGCTTTAACCGCTGTTTTTGGCTCACCTGAAAAGCTGACACTGATTTGTGATGCATAGTCTCTATAATATAACACTACAGGTCCAATGGCATTACTAAAGTTCTGAAAGTGAAAATCCTGAACAACACCTACTATTTCTACCTCACTACCATTAAAACCGGCATTGAACTTTCTGCCCAATACGTTCTCACCAAGCTCTTTAGCAAATGACTCATTGATAACCGCCACTGTTTGTTCATCGTCTATAGCAGCGTCAAAATTTCGGCCTTCAATCAACTCCATATTCATTGTAGGAATGAATTGATCATCTGTCAGTTTGTACTGAATCCTATGCGATTTTCCCTCTGGGCTTAGTTCCGTTATGCCACCAAGAGGCAATTGATTAATCATACTGAAGTGATTAAATGATACCGCCTGAACATTCGACTGTCTTAGTAATTCTTGTTTAAATGTTTCAGTGTTCTCGTCCTCATCTCCTAATTGCGATTTGCTATTATCTATCACTATAACCCTGTTCTTCTCGAAGCCTAAATCCTTTTCAAGGCTATACTGAAGTTGTTGCTGAGCAAACAGCGAGAAAATGGCCAGAGATAATGATACAACAAACTGAAACACGACTAAGGAGTTGCGAAAAAGCTTAGTCTTTAAGCCTACAGAAAAACTGCCTTTTAAAGCTGATGCTGCTTTGATACGTGTAAGGTAAAATGCTGGATAAACTCCCGCAACCAACCCAGTCACAAGTCCGATGGCAACAATTAGGAGTAACAATTTAGGGTGTTGAAAAGTATTGGTATTGAATCCTTCAATTCCAGAGATCTGTAGTCCTTGCAAAGCGGCTTCTGTTAGGCCTAGACTGACAATTATCGCACATAGAGATACAAAGACAGATTCGGACAAGAATCGATAAATCAACTGTCTCCGGTGTGAACCAAGTACAGTTCTAACCCCAACTTCTTTGGCCCGTTTTGATGCTTGGGCTGTAGATAAGTTCACATAGTTAATAGCAGCCAATATGATGACAAACACAGCAATTGACAGGAATATGTATAGGTACTTTTTATTGCCAGCATCTGAAGCTTCAAACTGGATATTAGACTCTAAATGCACATTCTTTAAAGGCATTATTAATAAGCTTGGGACATAACCCTTCTTAAATTCTTCTAGCGATTTACCCTCACCATAACGGTTAAAATCTTCTATTGTAAATAAGTCATTGATGCTCCTATCCATCGATTCTACATCTGTTATAGCTTCTGTCTTGAAGTAACTGTAGCCAGTAGTAAAAGAGAAACTATCTTTAATTCGATCTTCAAAAGTCATTGGTAAACGTGCCAATGCATTGAACTTAAGAGACGTATTACTCGGTAAGTCTTTCACCACCGCTGTAACGACATACTTATCACTCGATATTTGTGTACTTAAATCCAGCGACTCACCTATCGGGTTCTTGGTTCCAAAAATCTTCTCAGCCAACGATTCTGTCAACACTATACCTTTTGGGTTTTTCAGTGCCTCTTCTATTGAGCCTTGGATTAGTTCATGGTCAAAAACATCGAAATAAGCATCTGTGCTATAGTAAACTCCTTCGTCAACAAAACTCTGATTGCTAGAGGTGCTAAGAGTAGCCGATGAATTTGGCATTAAGTTGACGACAGCATGAATACCCGCCACTTCTGACTTCACCTTATCCAAGTGAGCAATTGACGAATAGGCGAAACTCTTACCACTCAATCTGTAAACTTGCTCATGATTTTTATAATGCTGATCGAAGGTGAACTCCTTAGAAACATAAATTCCAATAAGGAGAGCCGCTGAAAAACCAATAGCCAAGCCACTAACATTAATCAGTGCATATACTTTATTCCGCTTAAGGTTTCTAATGATCGAAGTAAGATGGTTTTTAAACATTATTATTCGCTTCTAAGTGAGTCTACAGGATTAGATGTTGCTGCACTGAAAGACTTCGCCCCGGTAGTTAACACCCCAATCAATAATGTAAAACCTATGGCTATGACAAATACCCCCACATTAATGTCTATGCTATATTCAAAGTCTGATAACCAATCGCTCATGAAATAATAGCTTACTGGCGTAGCAATCAAAAAGGCGATGGCAATCAGTACTAAAAGCTCTTTAGAGAACAAATTCAAGATCTGAAGGATACTAGCCCCCAATACTTTTCTAATCCCTATCTCTTTCATTTTCTGGCTTGCCATAAAAGACACGAGGCCATATAAACCGAGGCAACCTATCAGAATGGCAATCCCTGAAAACACTTGAAACAGTGTCAGCATATTGGCCTCCTCTTCATAAAATGTCATGATCTCATCCGAAAGAATGTTGTAATCAAAAAGTACTTCTGGATACTGAGCAGTCCAAACTTGTTCCACAGCAGCTATAAAGTCCCCAAATTGAGCATCTGACCCTTCAAAGCGCACAGCTCCTTCATAGAAGTAAAAGGGAAACCTGACCATGATCATTGGATCAATTTTCTCTCTCAAGTTCTTGTTATGGAAGGCTTCAAACACTCCAACTATCTTCTTGTCACCTTCAAGACCTGTTTGAATCGTCAAGCCGATGGCATCTTCAGGGTTTTCAATCTCCATAAGCTTTAAGATCTCTGTTGAGACCAAGGCCTCTGTCAGGGTATCCCCTTTAGTGATATCCCGTCCAGCCAATAGCTCAATGCCGTACAAGTCAATGTATGTCTCGTCAATTATTTTGAAGGCTACATTATAGGACCCTTCCATTTCAAGTGGTGCATAAGCGAAATTGGACCCAATATTTGACTCACTTAGTGGACTAGCAAAACCATAACTAATGTCTTCAACACCTGGAAATCTGACGATTTCATTTTTCATGGTACTGAGCTTCTCTTGGTCATTGGTGGGCAGAGGAAAAGTGATTATCGAAGATTTTCTAAATCCCAAATCCTGACTCTCGAAATACTGCATCTGAGAGATCACTACCAGCGTGCAAATCACCAATACTTGTGAGATAAAGAATTGGAAGATTACTAAGCCTCTTTTGGTATTGAGGTTGCCTGATAGGGCAGATTGACCTTTACTTTTTAATGCTGTAACTGGCTTAAGTCTAGATAAGATAAGTGAAGGATATAACCCTGCAAATAAGGTAACTCCTAAAATGATAGCTATAACAAGTAAAAGAAGTAGCGGATCACCAAAAAGGTTGAGTGATAAATCATAGCCAATCAGAGATTCCAAATTGGTAAGAATCAACTCGGCAACTCCCATTGAAAGCAAGACAGATACGAGTGTGATTAAAAAAGTCTCTCCTAGAAACTGAAACATCAATTGGCTTCTCAAGCCTCCCAACACTTTTCGGATACCAACCTCCTTGGACCTTTTAATAGCCAAAGCCGTAGAAAGATTCACAAAATTGATGCATGCTGTAAGAATTAGAAACAAGGCGATCGCAATTCTAAAAACATTCACGTCAGGTGAAATAGCGGAGTCATTATACGTACCATCATATGTAGGGTCAAAATGTATATCAGCCATCGCCTGAAGGCTATAAGTCGTAGGATTCTCATTTTCGGAAGTATACTTATCTACCATAGCTGGTAAAACCTTATTTACTTGATCTCTACTGATATTTTTGTTCATTAAAAAATAGACATGAGCACTAGATGAAGTCGAAGTCCATGAATCAGGTTGGTAAAAATCAAAAACCTCCTCAATTGATTCATACTCAATCATGATTTTGAAGGGCAAGGAAGAATTTTGAGGAGTATCCGCAACTACACCTGTAATAAACATAGTGAGCTCACTATTCAAGCGAATCTCTTTGCCTAGAACTCGATCATAGCCTCCATCTGTAACTCCAAAAAGCTTCTCTGCTAGAGAAACTGTAATAACAGCTGCATTAGGCTTAGACAACGCTGTTGCTGGATCACCAATTTTCCATTCGTATTCAAATAGCTCGAAGAAGTCTGGATCAGTGAAAGATATGCCATCTTTTTGTTCATAATGTAGCCAATTACCTGTCGCACTCTCTACACTAAGTTGATTCTCTCCTATATAGAACGTTCTAACAGCCAGACCTAAATCAGGATAATCAGCTTTAAATGACTTCGCAAATGGATTTTGCATACCTGCGCTAAAGTCAACCTGATTTGGGTTCTCTACTTTTTTGACAAAACGATACAGGCGATCATAATTAGAATAATGCTGATCGAAACTATTTTCGAAAAGGACAATCTTGAAGAGGACCAATGCAGCACTGATTCCTAATGCAAGACCGAAGACATTGATAATGGTGAAACTCCTATTTCTAGTGAGGTTTCTGATCGCTGTCACAAAGTAATTCTTTAACATAATAGCCTAGTTTTGTATACCTCTATACTAATCTGATGCCAAACTTATAACTATCTGAATATCTGTTATTTACAATATTATCAAATATGATTCATCAATATATTCGTTTGTTTTCAATACATTTAAGTGTTTGTTTTTGATACAATTTTAAAATGCCGAAAGCCGAAGCTAAAATACTTGTTGTCGATGATGACATTGATATTCTAAACACCGCAAGGATGTATTTGAAGCAGCAGTTCACGCTGGTTCAGATCGAAAATGATCCTTCTAATATACCGCTGCATTTCGAAAGAGAATCATTTGATCTAGTCTTGCTAGACATGAATTTCCGGAAAGGTGAAAACGATGGTTCTGATGGATTAAAGTGGCTTAACACGATCTTAACGATTGATCCGAACGCCATTGTGATACTGATAACAGCCTATGGCGAGTTCGACTTGGCTGTCAAAGCCATCAAAGCAGGGGCTACGGATTTTGTCACCAAACCGTGGAAAAACGAAAAACTCTACGGCACAATTACTTCCGCACTACAATTGCGCAAGAGTAAGCTAGAAGTAGATAAGCTCAAGAGCACACAAAAAACTATTTCAGAGGATATTGACCAGAAACATGGCAACTTTTTGGGCGAATGCGAACCAATGAAGCGCGTGTTCTCCTTGATCAACAAGGTCGGTCCTACCGATGCCAACGTATTGATACTTGGTGAGAATGGCACGGGAAAAGAATTAGCCGCTCGAGCCTTACATAGGCAATCATTAAGATCCGATAAAGTTTTCATCAGTGTAGATCTAGGTTCCATTAGTGAGACGCTTTTTGAAAGCGAATTATTCGGCCATGCAAAAGGTGCTTTTACTGACGCGAAAGAAGATAAACCCGGCCGTTTTGAGTTGGCCTCAGATGGTACGCTATTCTTAGATGAAATTGGAAATCTGTCCCTCCCACTACAAGCCAAGCTACTGACCGTTTTGCAGCAACGAAAGGTAAAGCGCGTAGGGTCCAATAAAGATATGGACATTGATATTCGCTTGGTGTGCGCGACAAATATGCCACTTTATGACATGGTGAAAGAAGGTACTTTTAGACAAGACTTACTCTATCGAATCAATACGGTAGAATTAAGAATGCCCTCTCTAGCCGAGCGTAAAGAGGACATGGAACTTCTCGTCAAGCACTTTATGGATGTTTATGGGAAGAAGTACAAAAAGCCTAACATGCGAATTGACGCAGCAACCCTAAATAAACTCAAGCGTTATCACTGGCCAGGAAACATTCGAGAGTTACAACACGCCATCGAAAGAGCAATCATTCTATCAGATGAAAACAAACTTTCCACCAACGATTTCCTTTTGCGCGCTAGCGCAAATACACCGAGTGGTGAAGATGCTAGTCTCAATTTGAGTGAAATGGAGAAACGATTGATCTTAAAGGCTTTGGATAAGAACAGTGGCAATGTGACTAGGGCAGCAAAGGAGTTAGGGCTCGATCGTTTGGCACTTTACAGAAGACTTCAGAAATATGGACTTTAAAAGATTAATCGCATATGGTTTCTAAACGATTCGCATTTCTAGTCATCTTAAGGATCATTTTGCTGATGCTCACCTTAACGGCTTTAGCATTTATATTTGCAAGAACTGAGTTGTTCTTCAACCAGATCATCCTACTAGGGGTCATCGTTATACAAGTATCCGAGTTAATCAGATTCATCACCCACTCGAATCGCGAATTGGCCAAACTCTTGCTTGCAATTCGCTACTCTGATTTTTCAATCTCCTTCAAAGGCACAAAGAAAGGGAAAACATTCAGCGAACTTCAAGACGCATGCGTTGAAATTATAGATGCATTCAAAAAAGTAAGTGTTGAAAAAGAAGCACAATTTAAATTCCTTCAGGTAATTGTAGATAACCTCAAAGTGGGTGTTGTAGCGATCAAAGAAGACTATTCCATAGAATTGATGAATGCTGAAGCGCAGCGGTTACTCAAAACAAGTACTCCCAATTATTGGAAACAGTTGCAACAACTCCTACCCCACTTTGCACAGGAAATTACCGATATGGAAGACCGTGACAAGCGGCTTCTTGAGCTTAATATCAAAGGGGAAAAACTACAGATTTCGACTCAAGTAAACCGTCTGAAAATCTTAAACTTTCGCTATACCATTGTAACCTTTCAGGATATTAAATCTGAAATCGAGCAAAAGGAGATTGAAGCTTGGCACAAACTGATCAGGATATTGACCCATGAAATCATGAACTCGATAACACCTGTCACCTCATTGACAGAAACCATGTTGATGCTTCTAGAGGAAAATGGAAAACCGTTGGCGCACGAAGAACTAACTGAAGAGACATTAGAAGACTTGCGTTTTTCTATGAAAACAATCCAAAAAAGAAGCGAAGGTCTCCTTCACTTTGTAGATGACTATAGAAGACTGACCAGAATCAAAGCCCTAGAGCTTGAAGAAGTCAAAGTAAAGGAAATGCTCGAGGAGATCGCAACGCTTATGAGCGCTGAAACCAAAAAAGACAATATAGACATTAGTGTTACCGCACCTGAATACCTTTCCATCGCTATGGACCGAAAGCTGATTGAGCAGGTATTGATTAACCTGATCACTAATGCCAGACATGCCCTTGAAAATAGTGAAAACGGTAACATCCAAATCAGCGCTTCATCCGATCAGCATAGTAAAATCATTTCTGTAAAAGACAATGGCACGGGCATAGATGCGGCTAAAATGGAACAGATCTTTATCCCTTTTTATTCTACGAAGGAACAAGGCTCTGGCATTGGGTTGAGTCTTTCTAAGCAAATCATGAAAAAGCACAAGGGAGACCTGAGTGTGAAATCAACTGTGGGTGAAGGCGCAACTTTTTATCTTACCTTCAAATATTAAGTGAGGCTTTTACTTATCGATTCAAGTCAATATTTTCGGTACTTCAAATTTTCAATCTGAGCAATGGATGTTTTTACCATCATTACGATTCTTATAGTGCTTTCAGCACTGTTCGCCTATATCAATACAAGGTTCTTAAAGCTGCCCTTCACGATTGGTCTTATGATCATTGCGATCTGCTTTACGCTAGTCATCATTGTCCTTGGTCACTTCGAACACTTGATACTTGATGAGGCCACATTACTGATAGAATCAATAGACTTTAAAACAGTCTTACTGGAAGTCATGCTGAGTTTCTTACTCTTCGCGGGTGCTCTACACACCAAACTAGATGGATTAGCCAAACACAAAGCCCCTATTCTGATGTTTGCCACCCTTGGTGTTCTAGTATCGACCTTTTTAGTCGGTGGTATGTTCTATTATGTTGCCATTCTCGTTGGTCATGAGATACCATTCATCTACTGCTTACTCTTTGGAGCGTTAATCTCTCCAACTGACCCTATTGCAGTTTTAGGAATACTGAAAGCAGCCAAAGCCCCTAAGAAACTCGAAACCAAGATTGTAGGGGAATCCCTCTTTAATGATGGCGTTGGCGTAGTCATCTTCTTGGTAATCTTTTCTATTGCCCAAAAAGGTATTGGTGCCGTAGATGCTCAAGAGGTCGGATTGCTATTCTTTGAAGAAGTTTTTGGCGGTATTGCTCTAGGCTTTATATTAGGCTGGGTTGGGTTCCAATTGATGAAGTCTATTGACCATTACGAAACAGAGGTAATGATCACCTTAGCCTTGGTAATGGGTATTTATGCTATAGCACACCTTGTACATTTCTCAGGACCTTTGGCGGTTGTTGTAGCCGGAATTTTTATTGGCAACAAGTCCCCTGAAATCGCTTGGTCTGAAACTACTCACAATTACGTTGACAAGTTTTGGGAGCTTTTAGATGTTTTACTCAATGCTATTCTATTTGTGCTTATTGGTCTAGAATTGCTTATTGTCGACAATAATGGTGAATATGTGCTACTCGGCCTTATAGCTATCCCTATTGCTTTAATAGCAAGATATATTGCCTTGTCTGGCCCGATATTTTTATTCAAAAAGAAGCTAGATTTCATTCCTAAAACCAATCTCATCATGACTTGGGGAGGCATTAGAGGTGGTATTTCCATTGCACTGGCCCTTTCACTACAGCCAGAAATGGAACGTGACCTTTTCTTGACGGTAACCTATGTAATTGTTGTATTCTCAATTATTGGACAGGGACTTACGCTTGGGCCTCTTGTAAGAAAGGTGCTGGGTAAACAAGATTCTCAATAGGCCGCAAGTTTTCTATTGGTTTGACATCTAACACCCCAAAGATTATCATCAGGAAGAGTACCTACTTTTTGCTCTACCCATTTACTATTTTCCTGCAGAAGTAATGACACGTCAGAGGAAGCTATAGATTAGTCTATAATGGCACACACCTATTGAGACCTCTAGGTTACAGCAGGTTATGGAAACGCTTTTAGAACGAGGCTAAAAGAATTTAACAACCCTCAGACAAAGGAATACTGGATAATAAACGACTAAATTTTTACAAAAAAATAACCCTCTAATATGACTATCGGAGGGTTGTATTCACCTAAACACTGTAGAATGAATGCTACTTCTTAGCAATCAACCTCAGATTTTTCATTTGTCCTGTCGTAAAAATCTTACTAAACACTTATAAGTCTAGTTGGTCCTAAACTACATCTCTCGACTAGTGTCAACGATGCGCATATCAGTGCAATTAGCGACTTTAACAATCAGGTATATTAGTCAACCCAGAAGCAATTCTAAATGCCCCAGTAGAGGATTGAAATAATTATCTATACTATATATTTTGGTGTCTATATTTTTTTTAGACAATGAAAATTAGGGCAACTATATACAAGTTTACACTAGAGGGATAAAAAGAAGCGCCAAAGACTAGAAGTGTCTTTTTTGGAATGAATTTAAATGGTCAATACCTAAGTAGACAAAACTACTTAACCATTACGTGTGAACGATTGAACGTTCAGGTGTTGACTAATGTATCAAAGAGCGATGTTAGCCTGCTAGTCACTTTCAGTCGTGTCTTCCTCTGAGTTACCCAGCATACGTCCGAAAACGAGACTGATATTATTTAACTACCTAATAATTTTGGTAGATAATCTAAAGCTAATTTATCTCTTTCCTTAAAGTATTTTGTTGCTTGATTGGGTATCCAGTGATCATCAACAAACTTAATAAAATGAGGCAATAGGTCATTCTTATATTGCCTTGCTTCAAATGAAAGTCCATTAGGAAATACATGATCGTACATCTTGAATTCATTTGCTATGTTAGGATGTTCATCTCTCAAGTATTTGGCAAACATTAGCCCAACGCTTACGTCTGGCCTAATTTCCTTTCCGCCTAAAGCTTTATTTGGTATTTGATAACCAGCCTGTTCAAATCGTCCATAGAGGCGAATATAAAGTTCACTTATTACTGAGAAGTGCCCCTTGTCTGTCCTCTCCCAATTGTCATTAAACCGCCTTACAAAATTTGGAGTGTCTAACCTGTTTATTCCAAAGCTACCTGTCTTTCTTATAGCTGGAATAACTTCCTTAGTTACCCATTTCCTGAATTTCTTGGCTGAAGGCTTTTTACTCTTAAAGACTAAGGCATACAACCCACTCTCTGATACAAGGTTAACGGATCTACTTTGACCTGCCATCGGTATAACCGATACCAGCTTCTCATCATCGTCTAGCCTTGAAACAGCATCACTTACGTTTTTAATATCAAGTAACCGGCATACTTCAGATGCAACAAACCAAACCTCACCATCTATTTCAAGAGTTGTAAGGTTGTCAAACTGATCTTCTTCTGCGTATTTAAAAATTTGTAATTGCATGTGTTATTATTAATTGTGTATTCTACCCATTGCCCTTTTCACCCTTGCTGTTCGGGTCGAAATTAAGTGCGTTAACTAACTTCTTATCAAAGTCTTTTTCGGGAATATGTGACGGTTCCACTGTATGCCCTTCATTATCGAATGAGAATGGTAACTCCATTTGACCACTTTGGCGTGCTCTAAGCTTTTCAAATTGAGTCCACATGTGTTTCATGTTATCAGATAACTGAAAAAGAGTAACTATTTGATTTACCTGAGCCGTAAGATGTGGATTGCCTATGTCGTCCGTAAGAAGCTGATGAAACCTGACTGTCTTATTGCCTGCTTCACTTTTTGGTACATTCTTTTCTAATTCCTTTAATACTCCTTTTGGCAACTGTTCATAGATTAATTTTTTAGTCCATGTACCAATAACGCCTGGCCTCTTTTTAATTCCATTAACTGTGAAATCCCATCCATTGAGTCTAAACAGTTCTTTATAGAACAAGTCAGGGAACCGCTTCTGCCACGGAAGTAATTCCTCGCTAATATACTGTTTGAGTATTTTTTGAAGCTCGTCTTTCTCCCTGTCGTATTGGTAACCAGTTGCTTCATCAACTAAAGCTGTAATCCCAACATTTGCGAAACCCTTGAAGATTACATAAGCATTTTCAGCAGCAACCTTCGCATTTGCCCTATTTTCCAAAGCGCCTTCTTTATCCGCTTTCTGCCAAATATCGCATATATCAATTAGTACGGTAGCGTCAATACCTTCGTTAATTTGACCCTCAGAATCTTTGTAAATGACTGGTGTTGAAAGTTTTATCTCTGCTTTTTCAGATATGAAAGGCTTTAAATAATTGGCTGAAATGTACTCAGGAAGTACAGCGCCTTTTCCTTCTTTCTTTTTTTGCCAATACGCACCACTACCTTTAATGCCAAGGGCATTTGCTAGACTACGATCAACTAAAACTCTTTGCCCATTATCGAGTACGGCACACGATATTTTAAATGGGTCAATCTCTATTTGACCCCTGTATTTTGCTACGGGAATTTTACTCATGAAATTAATTCTTTGTAAGTGATTCTATTTTCGGTATTGGTAAGTAGTAGATTAAATCTAGCACT
>Ga0222675_1000136_pt1 | contig 39471 bp, 35 predicted proteins | sample AntAcemetagen868_FD_179818 | JGI IMG/M metagenome (GOLD analysis project Ga0222675, IMG submission 179818) | Saline water microbial communities from Ace Lake, Antarctica - #868 | ecosystem: Environmental > Aquatic > Non-marine Saline and Alkaline > Saline | place: Antarctica: Ace Lake...
AGTTAAGGTCATATTATCAAACATATAAGCCAAATGATTATTTATTTGAGGGAACAAATGGTAACAAGTATTCTTCGACTAGTGTTCAAAATATAGTTAAAAAAGCAGCAAGAATGGCTAGTATTAATAAGACCGTAACACCTCATGTTCTGAGACATAGCTTTGCAACTCATCTTATAGAGAATGGAACAGATATTAGGTATGTCCAAGACTTACTTGGTCATAACAGCATTAAAACAACTGAGCTCTATACACATATTACCGATGTTGCTAAGTCTAAAATAAAAAGTCCTTTAGATTCACTCTAGAACTAAGCGAAGCAATCCAAAAATCTAAACTGCCAAATTTGAATTCTATAGAAAATCTACTTAATCTAAATGATAGATTTCCATCACATCTTTTAAAATGTTTGCAAAATCTATTTTCAAGTCAATTAGTTCACCTGAGTGAATATCAAAAACCCAGCCATGTACTGTTAAATTGCGTTCTCTATAAGCTCTTTGTACCTCTGCTGTTTTGATAACATTTATGCACTGTTCTTGTACATTGAGTTCTACTAATCGCTTATAACGACTTTCTTCATCTTTAATTGCGTTAAGTTCATCTTTGTGAATACGGTACACGTCTCTAATGTTTCTTAACCAAGGATTTAATATTCCTAAATCTTTAGAATCCATTGCAGCTTTTACACCTCCGCAGTAATAGTGGCCGCATACTACAACATGGTTCACTTTTAAATGTAGAACTGCATAATCAATTACGGACATAGCACTTAGGTCTGTATTAGGCACCATATTGGCAATGTTGCGATGTACAAATGCATCTCCGGGTCCAACTCCCATCAGCTCCTCAGCACTTACACGGCTATCTGAACACCCTATGTATAAAATATCTGGATTCTGACCTTTTGAAAGGTTCTTGAAATAATTGGAGTCAACATTTAATTTGTCTTTAATCCAACTTTGATTGTTTTTAAATATCTGCTTTATATCCATGATGGTTTTTTGTATTTTAGATTAACAAAGTTAAGATTAAAACTTCATAACTTTTTATGCGATTGTCTAAGATTTTTACAAGTTTACTTGAACACAAACGTTCTTAGGTTCGGTAAAGAAACGCATGGCTTCCCAGCCACCTTCTCGGCCTACACCACTACTTTTAGTTCCCCCAAATGGAGTGCGTAAATCACGCAGTAACCAGCAATTAATCCAAACTATTCCTGTTTCAATTTTATTGGCCATTCTATGGGCGCGTTCTAAATTGCTTGTCCATAAAGTACATGCCAAACCGTATTCTACTGCATTGGCAATTTGCAAGGCCTCTTCTTCATTTTTAAAAGGCATGATAGTAACAACAGGACCAAATATTTCTTCCGTATTGCAACGTGCATTAGCTCCTAAGCCTTCAATAACAGTAGGGGAGATGTAGAATCCATTTTCATGTCCGTCAGGATGCAGCGCTACTCCACCGGCGAGAACCTTACCGCCTTCTTCCTTGGCTAAATCAATGTATTCCAGTACTTTTTTATAATGAGGTTCGCTAACTATAGCGCCTACAAAGCTTTCTTTTTCGGCTGGTGGTCCTACTTTTATTGCTTTTACTTTTTCAATAAAGCGGCTTTTAAATTCTTCGTAAATACTTTCTTCAATTATAATTCTAGATCCGCAAAGGCAAATTTCACCTTGGTTCAGAAAAGAGGATTTTACACTGGTTTCAACTGCTTTGCCCAAGTCACAATCGTCAAAGATTATATTAGGGTTTTTACCTCCCAATTCTAAACTCAATTTCTTAAACATAGGGGCAGCAGTTCCTGCAATTCGTTTGCCTGTTGCTGTTCCACCTGTAAAACTGATGGCTTTTATCTTTGGATGAACCACCATAGCTTCGCCTACATTTGGACCTAAGCCTTGAACGATGTTTAACACACCAGGAGGTAAACCTGCATGGGTGCAAATTTCACCTAAGAGATAAGCGGTATAAGGTGTAAACTCCGATGGCTTGGCAATAACACAATTTCCAGCAGCAAGGGCAGGTGCAATTTTCCAAGAGAACAAGTACAAAGGCAAATTCCACGGACTGATACATCCTACCACACCAATTGGTTTGCGAAGGGTGTAATTAATGGTGCCTTTTTCCATGTTATGACTCTCACTGGCAAAGTGCATTTGTCCGGTAGCAAAGAATCGAAAGTTTTGAGCTGCGCGTTTTATTTCATTTTTGGCCAACCAAACCGGTTTCCCTTGGTCCAATGATTCGGCTTCGGCAAATTGCTGTACATTTTCATCTAGGAGTTCGGCAATCTTGTTTAAGATTTTAAACTTGTCCTCTGCAGGAGTTGTACTCCATGCCGGGAAAGCTGCCTCAGCAGCCTCGTAAGCCTTTTCTACATCTTCTGATGTACCAGAAGCTACTTTGCTAAACACAGCTCCTTTAGCCGGGTTTATATTATCCAAATATTGGTTTTTAATAGGGGAGGCATATGCTCCATTTATATAGTGGTCTATGGTTATTTGGCTCATTGTTTTAAGTAGGCTGCGTTTATGCTAATAATCTTAGGTTCTGTCCAAAGGTATTTTTCATTCACAATTATTCCAAAAGCTTTTTGCGGTTGGTAGCTGTAAGTACATTCTCTCTTACTTAGGCTTGATTTCTCATTGGTTTTAATTTCAAGCACATTGAGGTGTCCTTTGTTTTTCATTAAACTAATGGTTTGAACCACTGCATTGGTGTCTTTATTTACAAAGCTTTGTATGCTAATGTCTCCAGAAGAGTCAGTAGTTTCAGTAAAGATAGTATTCTTCTTATGTTCGATGTTTAAAAATGGTGAAAGCAAATCATTCCAATCTTGTGTTTTAATCAAGCTGTTTTCTACGGTTTCTCCAATTTGTGTATTATGATCTATCCAAATGCTTTGCTTGTTTAAAGAATCGATATCGTCTAAGATGATTTGTTTCCAGAAAGGAAGATTCTCTTTTGATTCTTGTTTTTTCCCTTGACAAGATAAGATGAAAAGGGTTAAAAGTAAAAGGGTGATTTTGTTCACTGAGCAAAGGTAAAGTAAAGCAAGGAAGCATAAAAAAAGCTCTGTGCGTGGCACAGAGCTTTTTGTTAATTTTATTCTTTTTAGTGTTTAACAACAATCTTTTTGATAGCTTGCTTAGAATCTGCAATCATTTTAACAGTGTAAATACCGTTTGATAATGAACTTACATCAAATGTAAATTGCCCGTTGTTTGTGTTTCCATTTGCAACAACTTGACCCATTACGTTTACTAAGTGAACAGTAGAGTTAGCGGTGGATAATGCTTCAACATTTACTAGAACTTGATTTGTTGCTGGATTCGGGTAAACATTCATTTTAGTGCTGATGTCTTCTGTACTTGTGCTTGCTACATCAAATGCTACAGATTGAAAAACTTCCTTAGTTTCAGCATCCTGAACCCATGCTACGACCATAAGGTCATCAAAGTTTTCAATGGTGTTAGCAGTATTTAAGTTAACAGGAGATTGTGCGTTTGCAGGAATATAATAGAAGCCTTTAAAAGTAAAAGAAGCAGACGCTGCAGTTGCAGTTGCATCTGTTAAGGCAGGTAAATCTTTACCATCTACACCTGTCATTATTTTCTTAACCACATGGTCAAATTCTTTTTCTCCGTTATTCCCTACATTGGCAAATGTTGATTTTTCTACGACAACAGCAAAGAATTTTAACCCGGCATCAAAATCCATATTTGGAGTAATACTTACATCACAGGTTATTTGACCCTTCCACTCGTTCTTTGCAGAACCAGAAAGTGTCATAATAGCTTTTTCAGCTTTAGCTGCAGTTAATAAAGCTGAAGAGTATGAGTTAGAGTTTCCTTGCCAATTAAAACCGTCAATTACCATATTTGGTATTCCTAGAACACCATAATAATTATGTCGGGTGGTATTTTCTGCATTGTAATATGGATCTCCCGGTTGAGGGTAATTCATTTGGTATTTTATAATAGTATAATCGCTTTGGCCTTTCAGTACATTATTTACATTAGCATTTCCCGGAGTACATGGTCCACATGTACTAGAGGTAAATTGCTCATGCAAAACAATTCTTTTAACTGTTTCTTTTATGATTCTAATTTTACCACTCTTTTTATTATCACTTAGGTCTTGATCAGCAGCACCATTAACTTCGTCAATAGTAACTTCAACTACAAAGTTTCCTTTGCTAATTGGAGTCCATTTAGTGGTGTTTTTTAAATTAACACTAGCACCACTTGCAATGCTCAATCCCGTTAAATTATCTGTGGTAACTGCTCCAGAGTTTGCCTTGTAGCTAACTTTTAAATCAGTAATTGCTTCAGAACCATTGTTGCCCACCGTATATTCAATATCAAAGGGTGCATCACTTATATTTCTAGAACCTGAGCTATTAAAACTAACTAAACGTGCATTTTTTGCAATTGGTGAACCAGGTGCAAAAGTGAAGTATTTATTATCCGAGTGAACTTGAGTATTTGGCGCATTGCTTGCATAAGTGTTAGCATTGTTAACTTTATATGCTGTAGAGCCATCAACTTGAATACCGGCAACAATTTTAGTGACATTTGGAGTACTTGTTCTTTGGTCAACAATATAAATCTTGTTGGTAGTTTCTTCCAAAACAATACTCATGTACGTAAATCCATTAGAAATATTTGCTTCTGTACAAGAGTTAAACATAATCCAATGCTGACGGTTTGGAGCTGTTCCAAAAGTCTTTTTAAGAATATTATCATTTGGTCCTGATGGACGCAAACCCCATAATGTTATGGATTTATCTGGTATGCTAGCATCTGGCAAAGCGGTTCCTGTACTGGCAATTGCACCAGCAGACGCAGTTGTAAATGTCACTACACCATTGCCATGTACTTTGTATTTTGTTTCTGCCACATCATTGAATTTAAAGCTGAAAGGAATTGTTTGTTCAGCAGACCAAGTTCCGGTATTAGCACTTCCAATAACTGAAGTCCAACCAGGAGCAAGATTTGTAGCAAAAAGATCTTCTAAATCTGTATTTAAACCGCCAGGGTTCGCTGTACCTGTAAGTGGTTCTTGAAAATAGCCAGTTTGTCCAAATGCCGTAGCAGTTAGTAAAGTAGCAATCGAAAGTAAAATTTTCTTCATTGTATATTTATATAATTTCTTGCCAAATTTAACTCCATAAGTGTCATATTCAAGGAATCTATTCTTTTTTTATAGAGTTGAATGGTGAATATAATTTGGTATTTTAGATTGGCTACATTGCACCAGTCCATGGCGCTTGTTCCAATAGGCTATGGCCTGTCATCTCCGTTGGTTGTTTTATTTCAAGCAATTCTAAAAGGCTCGGTGCTACATCTGCAAGAACCCCATTTTTCACTTTGTAGCCTTTGTTTAATAAGATTATAGGAACTGGATTTGTGCTATGCGCTGTATTTGGCGTTCCATCATCATTCACTGCATAATCTGCGTTCCCATGGTCTGCAATCACAATCATATCATACCCTTGCTCTGCTAGATAAGTGCTTAAATCTTTTAAACAAGTATCTACCGTTTCTACAGCCTTCTTTACTGCAGAAAACACACCTGTATGGCCAACCATATCTGGATTAGCGTAATTGATGCAAATGAAATTGGGTTGCTCATTACTTACATAATCCTTAACTTTTTTGGTTAATTCAAGTGCACTCATTTCTGGTTGTAAATCATACGTAGCCACTTTAGGCGAATTAACCATTATTCTTCCTTCATATTCAAAAGGCTCTTCTCGCCCACCATTAAAAAAGAAGGTTACATGCGGATATTTTTCCGTTTCTGCGGCTCGCAATTGAGATCTATCAGCCTTTGCCACTATCTCACCTAAGGTGTTTTTTAATGTTTCCTTATGGTATAATGCCCCGGAGATAGTATAGTTTTCATTGTACACTGTTAATGTGTAATAGTTTAAGTCTAGTTTAAAAATCCCTTCGTTTTTAATGTCTTTTTGAGTTAGCGCTTCGGTAATTTGCCTGCCTCTATCTGTCCTAAAATTAAATGAAAGAACAGTATCTCCTTCTTTAATGCAAGCTTTGTAGTCACCACAGAATAAGGCTTCCATAAACTCATCCGTAATACCAGCATTATAGTTTTTGTCTATCTCTTCTAAAAAATCTGAGCAGCTTTTTCCCTCACCTTTGACCAAAAGTTTATACGCTTTAGCGGTTCTTTCCCAGCGATGATCTCTATCCATGGCATAATATCTTCCTATTACAGAAGCAAGAATTACCTTGGATGAATTAACCGATTCTTTGACGGTTTGTAAAAAGGCTTTACCGCTTTTGGGATCAGTATCTCTTCCATCCAAAAAAGCATGAATGTATATTTCAGGAATATTGGCTTCTACAGCGAGCTTGCAAATTTTTATAAGGTGATTCATATGGGAGTGAACACCTCCATCACTAACTAAACCCATTAAGTGCAATCTGCCACTTTTTTTTGCATCAACTATTAGATTCTTAAATCCTTCTAAATTCTGAAATGCATCCCCTTCCAAATCCTTGTTTATTTTTTCAAGCATTTGCCAAACAATTCTTCCAGCACCAATATTCATGTGCCCAACTTCACTATTGCCCATTTGGCCTTCAGGAAGTCCCACATTATTGCCATGTGTTAAAAGCTGTGCATTGGGATAAGCGCTTAGTAAAAAGTCCATGTAAGGAGTATTCGCTTCATGTATGGCATTATGATTATTCTTTTTTCCAATTCCCCATCCATCTAAGATGATTAAAGCAGCTTTTTTACTCATGTACTTTGTTATTTAATTTATTGCTTAATGTTTGCAAATTAAGAGTTTTTTGCCATGTTTTGCAGTATATATTTGCATAAGCGATATGAAAATTCTTAAAATCATAGGCATTGTATTGGGAGTAGCACTTTTGGTATTACTGGCTATTGGTTTTATGGCTCCAAAGTCTTACAAAGTGGAACGATCTACCGTGATTAGTGTTACCGATACCGTGGCATATAATTATTTAATAGATTGGAAAAGCGAATCAGAATGGTCGCCATGGTTGGAAATGGATACCAATGCTAAAGTTACTTATTCTGAAAATTCCAACGCTGTGGGTAGTACCTACTCTTGGGAAGGGAATGAGGATTTAGGCAGCGGGATTCAAACCAGATTAGCTCAAACACCTTATTCAGAAATTAAAAGCCAGCTAAAATTTACGGCTCCTTGGGAGAATGAAGCATTAACTGATTTTATTATCAGTCCAGAATCACAAGGAACAAAAGTTACTTGGACCCTCACGGGCGATATGGGATTTATTGAATCCATAATGGTAATGATGGGTGGAGGAATGAGTGAATTTGTTGGTCCTGATTATGAAAGAGGACTAAAAAAATTAAAAGAAAATTTAGAAAATAGATAAATGTCTAAACAAGCAAGTAAGTACACGTTTTTTGAAACAGTAAGCCACAACTTTGATAAAGCCTCTCATTACACAGGTTTAGAAGAGGGTGTGCTTAATCAAATTAATTCATGCAATAGTGTTTACCGAATGAAATTTCCGGTACGTCTTGGGCCGAATATGGATAAGATTGAAGTGTTTGAAGCTTATAGAGTTCAGCATTCCAATCACCGCAGTCCTTGCAAAGGGGGAATTCGTTTCAGTATGGACGTCAATCAAGATGAGGTAATGGCCTTGGCAGCATTGATGACTTACAAATGTGCCATAGTAAATGTTCCTTTTGGAGGAGCTAAAGGTGGGATTAAAATTGATACTAAGAAATATACTGAGCTTGAACTTGAAAGAGTTACCCGTCGGTATGCTTCAGAATTGGTTCGCAAGAACTTTATAGGTCCTGGAATTGATGTTCCAGCGCCAGATTATGGTACGGGAGCCAGAGAGATGAGTTGGATTGCCGATACCTATATGGCAATGAAAAACGGCGAAATTGATGGACTAGGTTGTGTAACGGGTAAACCAGTTACACAAGGTGGTGTTCGTGGAAGAACAGAAGCAACTGGTTTGGGTGTTTTTTATGGAATTCAGGAGTTATGCCGGAACAAAAAATGGATGGACAAAGCAGGTCTTGAGTTAGGTGTTAAGGGTAAAACTGTAATTGTTCAAGGATTAGGAAATGTGGGTTATCACAGTGCTAAATTCTTTAGAGAAGCAGGGGCCAAAGTAATTGCCATAGCGGAATACAATGGAGCCATTTATAATGCTGAAGGACTTAATGAAGAAGAAGTACATCAGCATAGATTAAAAACCGGAAGTGTGTTGGATTTTCCAGGAGCTACCAACATTCCAGATAATGACGCAGCTTTGGAAATGGATTGTGATATTCTAATTCCAGCCGCATTGGAAAGTGTAATTACGGAAGAAAATGCGCATAAAATTAATGCTAAAATTATAGCAGAGGCTGCAAATGGTCCTGTAACCGTTGAAGCTGACGATATATTGAATGAGAAAGGGATTGTAATTGTTCCAGACATATACTTGAATGCAGGTGGTGTTACGGTTTCGTATTTTGAGTGGTTAAAAAACTTAAGCCATGTTCGTTATGGCCGAATGGAAAAGCGTTTCATGGAAAATAGTAACCGTGGTCTGCTGGAACACATAGAAAACGTAACAGGTAAAAAAGCAACTGAAGCTATTATGAGTAAGTTGGCTCAAGGGCCAGAAGAAGTGGATTTGGTTTATAGTGGATTAGAAGAGACTATGATTGCTTCATTAAATGATATCTTAGATACTATGGAAGAACACCCTGAGTTAAATAGTTTGCGAACTGCTGCATTTACCTTAGCCATCAAGAAAGTTGGTTTGGCATATTTAGAGTTGGGCGTATTTCCATAGGTTTTGGAATAGTTATTGAATAACAAGAGTAGATTGAAGTATTTATTGATTTTATTAAGTGTAATTGGGTTTAACCTCCAAGCACAAACCGATTCATCAAGCAAAACTATTATGCTGGATACCGTTATTTCTACATCGGATACTTTAGGTTATGTTGAACTTATTGTTGATTCTGATATTGCTAGGATGGAAGCCAGCAGAACATGGGAACGAAAGGCAGCAGTAGCTGCCTTCCTTAAAAACCCAGGAAAGGTTGATGGATTCAGAATTATGTTAGGGTTTAACCAAAATAGATTATCTGCTGCTCGTTTATTAAATAATGCAAATTTGAAATATGGGGGCAGCTATGTTTGCCTACTAGAATATGACGAACCAAACTTTAAAGTTTTTATGGGTGAATGGATTAACTATAACGATGCAGCCAAGGTTGTGAATGTTGTAAGAAGATCCTATCCATTGGCAAGAGTTATTAAAGATAAAATTAAAGCTCCTCCAGGGTATTTTGATACCGATGAGGATGAATAATCTAAAATCTCTTTTGTAATTCTAAAGTATCAACTACTGCTTTATTTTTTTTGTTGAAAACAAGGTATTACTTTTTGATTTTACTGTGTAATTCCATTGGGTATAGCCTTACTTTTGTTCTTTAAGAAAGCATTTGACTGCCAAGGACGCAAAACGGCTTAAAGAAACGAAAATGGAAGTAAGAGCCATTTTTACCACTTATTTGGAAAAAAATAAGCAACGCCGCACACCTGAACGTTATGCCCTACTTGACGAAATTTATAGTTATAAGGGTCATTTTGATGTAGATGATTTGTATATCAAAATGAAAAAGCGCAATTACCGCGTAAGTAGAGCAACCGTTTATAATACCTTGGACTTACTCTTGGATTGTGGTTTGGTTAAGAAACATCAATTTGGGGAGCAAGGAAGTCAGTTTGAACAAGCCTATGGATTTAGGCAACACGATCATTTGATTTGTGTTCAATGTAAGAAGGTTTACGAATTTTGTGACCCACGAATTCAACAAATTAAAAGTAAAATGGGAGAACTCTTAAAGTTCAATGTAACCCATCACAGTTTGCATTTGTACGCTATGCCAATAAAAGACAAAGATGGCAATTGTGAGCAATGCGGAATAGAAGTTAAAACAGAAGAAGAATAAAAAGTGGTAGACGTTATATTAGGTTTGCAATGGGGTGATGAAGGCAAGGGAAAGATTGCTGATTACCTGACTCCAAAATACGATATTGTAGCTCGTTTTCAAGGCGGTCCTAATGCAGGACATTCTCTTGAATTTGAAGGAAAGAAATTCGTGTTAAATACAATTCCATCTGGGATATTTCATAAAACGACCACCAATGTAATTGGAAATGGTGTTGTAATTGATCCAGTACGGTTGTTTCAAGAAATTGATCGATTTATTGCTGAGGTCCCAGACTATGCGGATAGACTTTTGGTTTCTAAAAAAGCGCATTTAATTTTACCTACACATCGGATAGTAGATGCAGCTTTAGAGCATGCCAAAGGCGATAAAAAAATTGGAAGTACCCTTAGAGGAATTGGCCCAACGTATCGGGATAAAACCGGAAGGCATGGAGTTAGGGTAGGAGATATCTTGTTGCCAGATTTTAAGGAACGTTACGAGGAAGCAAGAAATCGTCATTTGGATCAAATTGAATGGCTTGGCTTTACTGATTTTGATTTGGAAAAAGATGAAGCAGAATTCTATGATTCTGTAGAGCAGTTGAAAGAGTTGCAACTAATCAACAGTGAATACTTCATTAACAAATGCATTAAGGAAGGCAAAAAGATTTTAGCCGAAGGTGCACAAGGCAGTATGTTGGATGTTGATTTTGGAACCTATCCATATGTTACCAGTAGCAATACTATATCGGCAGGTGTTTGCAATGGATTAGGAATAGCACCTAAGCATATTGACAAAGTATATGGAATCTTTAAGGCGTATTGTACGCGAGTAGGTTCAGGTCCTTTTCCTACCGAAGATTTTGGAGAAAAAGGTGACTGGTTGCGTACGCAAGGAAAAGAGTTTGGCGCAACTACTGGTCGTCCAAGAAGAACAGGTTGGTTGGATTTAGTAGCCCTGCGATATACGTGCATGTTAAATGGAGTAGATGAGCTTATAATGATGAAGAGTGATATTCTGTGTGGTAGTGATAAGATACGCGTGTGTGAGGCTTATAAGATAGGTGATGAAACAACGGATGAAGTTCCAGCAAGCTTAGTTGAAAGTGGAGTAGAGGCTGTTTATACAAACTTACCCGGTTGGGTGGGTCCCTTGAATTATGCAGATGGTTTTGATAAATTAGAAGGTACTTTTAAGGATTACATCAATTACATAGAGAAAGCCATTGATACTCGAATCAAAATTATATCTCTAGGACCTGAAAGGGAAAATACCATTGTGCGATGAAAATCGTTTGTATTGGAAGAAACTACGCAGATCATGCCAAAGAATTAGGTAATGCTGTTCCTGCAGAACCGGTTATTTTTATCAAACCAGATTCGGCATTACTCAGAAATAACAACCCTTTTTATATTCCAGATTTTACTAAAGAAGTTCATTATGAGCTTGAACTGGTTATACGAATTGATAGAAATGGGAAATCAATTCCAAAACAATTTGCCAAGGATTATTATTCTTCAATGGCATTGGGAATAGATTTTACTGCACGAGATTTACAACAACAATTAAAAGAAAATGGATTGCCCTGGGAAAAAGCAAAAGGTTTTGATTACAGTGCATGCATAAGTCCATTTGTTCCAGTTGCTGTTCACATGCAGAAGGTTGAATTTGAAATGCATAAGAACGGGGAAACGGTTCAAAAAGGAAATAGTGCTGACATGATAAATGGGGTAGATGATATTATTGCTTATGCAAGTAAATTCTTTACCCTTAAAACGGGTGATTATATATTTACTGGAACTCCGGCAGGAGTGGGTGCAATTGCGCCTGGTGATCTTTTTGAAGGTTATTTACAAGGAGAAAAGCTTCTTCATTGTGAGATTAAGTAGGCAATTTAGATTTTAGATAAAAAAAGAGGGCAATTTTAATTGCCCTCTTTTTTTTTATATCGTTTCTATGAATTAGTTGTCATCGTCATCGTCGTCATCATCGTCATCATCGTCATCGTCGTCGTCGTCATCATCGTCATCATCATCGTTTTCGTCGTCATCATCTGATGTTTTTGCCTTTTTGCCTTTTTTGATTTTATCCTCTAAATCTTTTACTCCTTTGTCAGCCTTTTCTATTTTCTCTTTCTTAGTTTTATACTCCTTATCCGTAATTTTTCCAGAAGCTTTGTCTTTTTCTAGTTTATCCTTGGCTTTTTTAATCTTTTCTTTGGCCTCTATAACTTTTTTATCACCCTCTTCAACAGATTTTTCAAGCTCTTTCTTTTTAACTTTTTCTTTTTTTCTCGCATCTTCGGCTCTTTTTTGACCGAATTCTTTTCCTTTTAGGCCTTGCTTGTCTTTGCCATAGCCATTTCCTTTACTAGAATCTGATTTTATTTTCTTCTCTTTTTTCTCCTTCTTCTCTTTTTTGTTGGACTTGTCTTTAGATTTTTTGTCTTTGGATGACTTGCTTTTTTTAATTTTAGACTTGCCTTTCTCTTTTTGAGATGAGTCAAATTCTATCTCATTTTTCTTTGTTTCATTTACTTCAGATTTTCCTTTTTCCTTAGCTCCTTTATTCTTTCCTTTATTTCCGCGATCTATTCCTTTTTGAGCAAAAGCGCTGTTGCAGATAATAAAGAATACTGCAAATGTTAAGAATTGTATAATTGATTTCTTCATAATGTTATCTGATTATATATCATTCAACAATTGGTCCAATTCTTCTGATGACTGATCAATCTCTTTTTTTATACTTTCAATCTCTTTACTTGTAGAGTCGATTGCTTCAATTTCTGCTTCCATTTCTGAGGAAACGTTTTCAATTGATTCATCTGAAATGGCATTCGCTTTTTCTGAACCGCCACATCCCAATGCAGTTAATCCAATGATGCTGCAGATAATTAGTGTCTTTTTCATTTTAATACTTTGATATGGGCGAAGATAGGTGATAGGAAGTTTGTTCTTAAATCAACTAAAAATCTTCGGAGTGATGGGCAATCTCTGTATTTGAACCGGTAAGAACTACTTTGGTGTAAAATATCTGATTGTCTTTTTTACTTTTGATTCTGATGCTTGTGTACGCAACACCTTTCATTGCTTTCCACTCTTCTGGAAAATAATCTTGAAATACATTTCTACTTATTTCTAAGTCAGCATCCAAGTTTAAGTACTTAGCAGGTATTTCGTTAAAAGTCGTATTTCTTTTATCTTCAGTTAAAATTATTTGAAATTGTTGAATAGCTCTATTCAATTTAATGTCCTGATTTTTTAGATCTACTGTTAGTGTATCAAGACCGATTTCATTGTACGAAACAGTTGCCTTATCTATACTTTCTATTTTGGTAATAGTGTGGGTGAAAGTCTGCTGTTTCTGGCAGGATACAATACTTATAATAAAAAGTATAATGATTAGCTTTTTCATATAAAATACCAACGTTTGAATTTGGTAAAAATTATAAATTAAGCCAATACACAAATTTGAAGGCTAGGTTTCTATTCTTAGTTCGCCAAGAATTTGAATAATTTTCAGAATAGACTAAGAAAAGATCACTCATTGGTCTATAGCGCCATTGATACCTAATGTATAGATTTGTATTGTTAAGTTGTGTATTGTACTGCAAAAAGGTGTTTAGATACATGGTTGTTGTAAAGCTAATCTCAGCTTTTGCACCCACTAAGTCAAAAGACCGATCGCCAATGGTAGGTATGGAAATTTGTTCTCTCTGGTAGTTAAGGCTAAATACTCCCCAAGGCTGTACTCGGTAAATTCCACTAAGGGTGCTTCCAATTTTAGTCCCATTGTAAAATTCACCTGCATTTAGATTTATCCCAAAGTTGAATAGCTTACGTCTGTTACTCTGAAAATCGACATTGATTTTATTCCAATCATAAATACCCAAGAGGTAATTTGTATCCCTATTTATGGGGTTAAAAGGCAAGAAGATGGTATTCTTTTGGTAACTATAATCTACATTGAAAGTTGCCGAATTCTGAAATGTATTATTAATAATAAAAGCCGTTACAGCCTCTGTGCTTTCAAATGCGCTGTCGTAATAAGATGAATGATATACTTGAAACATAGTATTATTTAGCAGGTTAGATTTAGGGTATATGGTATAGCCCAATGAGGGTTCTAAACGCCAAAATTCACGGGTGAATCGATCTCCATTTTCTTGATTCACAAATCGCTGACGTGGAACAAAACCTGTTGGAGCTCTAAAACCCTTCCCAGAAAATTCATGATTCCATTCTACTCTCCAGTGAATGTCTCGATACATTAAAAACGATGCATGAGCAAAACTCCTTTTAAGAATAGTGGGTGAAATAGATTTTTGATAAAATGCTTTACCCACCCAATTGTTTGTTTTGCTCAGTAAATTATATTCTATACCGGTAACCGTTGTTCCTGGATCATTAACTGCTTTATCATTTACTAAGATGAATCCAATATTACTTGATGAAAACACTTTACGTTGGATGGCAGCTACTGCATAATTCTTAGCTGGGCTAGCACTGTCTAACTCTCTAGTGAGCACATCCATAATTCCAACGCGCCATTTGTTTCCAATTTTACCTGTGATTCTTGCTCCTGCAGTTATTGGTTGATTTAGCCCAACCCTACGACTAAAGAATGGACGAATGCCTCGAAAACCAAAATTGGCAAATAGGTCACTATTTTCTATAAAAAATTGCCTTCGTTCTGGAAAGAACAAATTGAATTGAGTGAGGTTAATTTGCTGTACATCTGCATCAACTTGAGCAAAATCGGGGTTTAGTGTTAAATCTAAATTAAGTGAGCTGGACAAAGAATACTTTATATCTAGTCCCGTCTTTGGTTTAAGACTTGGGCTTTCCCCTGCTTCTACATCTTGAGAACCTAAGGCACTTACATAGGGAATTAAAGTCAGCTTATTGCTCTGTTTGGGAGGCTTCTTTTCCCAATTCATATCACCTGTATAGGTTAAAGATGAGATATTGAAATTTCTCGGAACTCTTACCCAACAAGATTTTTCGTTGTTCTTAAAATCTATGCGGGAAACATTAGTGCGCCATTTCTCATTTAAATGATTGTATCGAATGCTTTTAAAAGGAATCTTAAATTCTGCCGTCCAGAATTCTTCCTGAATATCTGTTGCACTAAACCACACTTGGTCCCAAGCCGTACTAACCCCAAAATTTCCGCCATTTTCTATGGAACCTTCTCTTTGTGCATTTTGAGGAGTCACCCCAAATGAAAATCCATTCTGACCATCTAGAAAAGGTTCTAAAGTAAGAACCACAGCATCGTTACTGTTTACACTGAAATCTCTTTGTAAGGATTGTACAGTGAATCCTTTTTTTTGGCCGGTATTGTAACATTTAAATGCAGCATATAAAAAGTTTTCATCTGCACTTAACCAAAATTCAGTTTTAGCCACAGCATCGCAGGTATCGTAAGGAAAATTTTGAATAAAACCAGAACCTCCGGTTTTGTTCTTCCAAAAATCTTCATCTAATTTACCGTCTAAGACTACTGATTTTGATTGCGCAATACTTAGAGATTGGACGCTTATGTTTTGAGAAAAAATATGAATTGAAAAACAACAAAGAAATGAAAATAGAATCTTCCTTTTCATTAGTTATTCTTAGCAAGAGCCACTTTCTCTTCAGGGGTCATGCTATTTATTTTTTGGTAATAGGAGAGCTTATTTTCTGGAACCATAAATTGCATTTTTTGGCCAATAAATATTCCATTCCCGGTCATGTTATTCCATTTCTTAATTTGCGTCATGTTGCAATCAAAAATATCACTTAAGGTATATAAACCGTCTTTCTTTTTAATTTCATATTTTACCCAAACTAGTTTGATTGGTTGTGGTACTCTTTGAACTAAGGTGTCATTAATGTTGGATGTTTCTTTAGAATTATCCTTAGCTGCTTGAATGTCTTTTGGATCATTAGATTTGACAGGAATTTCTTTTCTTGGTATTTCAGATTCAATTCGTGGCTTCTGTGTATTCTGGATAGAAACTATAGTTCTTCTGCCTGGTGCAAAATCTCCAAAAGGGCGTTTAACTATTTCAAGATATTCAATACTATCAACGATTTTGACTAAAGTGTCAAATATCATAGGAGGATAAAGCGTGTATTTAGTATAGGTATGAATGGTATCTCTGTTTTCCTGATAGATACCTTTAGTGCTTAAGGGTAGATTGAAGTAATTGGTTCCTTTTACGGCTGGCACAGCATTTCTCAATAAGCTGGGATTTAAGTCAATTAGTGTTTGTTGTGGAATGCCTGTAAACTTTTCTATAATGTTAAATGTAACTGGCAATTCACAACTTGCAGTGTCCACCGCTATTCTATTAAAAGGACTACTCTTAATGCCAAAAGTATCTGCAAAATATAGAACCGTCATTGCAGCATAAAACTGATTGATAGGTTCCTTTTCATAGGCTGTCAATTTTTTATAGAAGTCGTTAAAATGAACCGTATTATTTTCCCTAATCAGTTGGTTTACGCGCACAGGTCCAATCCTAAATGCTAGAATAGCTTTTTGCCAATCTTTATAAATTCCAAATAGAACTTTCAAATATTGACAAGCCGCTTCGCTTGATTCAACAAAAGAAAGCCTTTCATCTTCAAAGCTATTTGAGTTTAAATTGTACTTTTTTGCAATTTGATAATCCAAAGGCCAAATTCCTTTTGAACCATCCAGTTTTGATTGGAATTGAACATTTAATCCTGTATTTGCAGCTGGTATGTACTTAATGAACCACGGTAGTCCATAAGACTTTGTTATGTATTCTAAATCTTCTTCATAAGCTCTAAACTTGCCTAATATATCGGATGTTATGTTTTCTTCATTGGATATCCAAGCTTCAATATTAGCCTCTAAGTCTGCTGTGTAATAAAGCGGTAAGCCAGTTTGACTTAAGGATTTAACTTGTTTTTCGTATTTCCCTTGGGCTTGAGCTGAAAAGCAAACCACAAAAAAGAGAAGGAAACTTACTATCTTTTTCATTGTATAATACCTTCCAATTGATGTGCCATACTTAGCATTTCTTTGTCTTTGTTCATATCTCCCATAATTTGAAAACCCATAGGTAATTTATTAGTTGACTCTCCCATAGGAATAGAAATAGCTGGATTTCCAGATAGGTTAGCATGTACAGTAAGTAAATCAGCTAAATACATAGCAATAGGGTTTGCCGCTTTTTCACCAAGCTTAAATGCTGGGGTTGCTGAGGTCGGTGACAGAATGGCATCACAGGATTCAAATGCTTTATCGGTCCAGTCTTTTATTAATCGTCTTACTTGCTGGCCTTTTTTGTAATACGCATCGTAGTAATCATTGCTTAAAACAAAGGTTCCAAGTATAATTCTTCTTTGTACTTCTTTTCCAAACCCTTCGCTTCTTGATAAAGTAAAGGTGCTTTCCAAATCATGAGCTTTCTCACTTCTATGACCATAGGTTAATCCACTGTATCGACTTAAGTTGGTTGAAGCCTCTGCGGTGGTTAAAACATAATAAGTAGGAACTACATAATCCAAATAAGGAAAACTAATTTCATTTACTTTATGTCCAGCAGCTTTAATGGCTGCAATTGATTTCTTGAAAGCGCTTTGAACATCAGTATCTAGACCATCCAATTCCATAGCTTCTTTAATGATACTAAAGGTTTTGGGAGAATCTAAATCTGAAATACCTAAATCCCATTCTCTGTTTGATACAGTGGCATCTTGTCCGTCGGCACCTGACATTATTTGGGTGAGTAGGGCTGCATCTTCAGAAGAACGCGTTATTGGTCCAATTTGATCAAAGGAACTGGCATAAGCCATTAATCCCCATCTACTGATGTTTCCATAACTTGGCTTATAGCCAACACATCCAGTAAAAGCCGCTGGTTGGCGAATACTTCCGCCGGTATCAGATCCTAAGGATGCATGACACATATTTGCTTGAACGGCAACAGCACTTCCGCCACTGCTTCCACCTGGTACATAATCGTTATTGGCCCCATTTAAAACAGGTCCATAAGCAGAGTTCTCATTACTTGCTCCCATGGCCATTTCATCGCAATTGGTAGAGCCTATTATAATGGCATCTTCATCTATTAAACGTTGAACAGCAGTTGCCGTGTATAGCGATTCAAAATTATCTAGAATCTTGCTGGATGCATTTACACGTTTGCCTTTTAAGCACATGTTTGACTTAATAGCAATTACAACACCCGCAAGTTTGCCAGCATTTCCTTTTTGGATTTTGCTGTCAATAAGAACTGCTCTTTCCTTTGCTTCTTCAGACCAAACGTCTAAAAAGGCATTGAGTTTTTCTTGATCGGTTATTTTTGCTAGGTAATTATTAACTAGCTCTGCGCAAGAGGTTTTCTTGGCATGTATATCCGATTGAATATCGGCTATTCGATTGTAAGATTTCAACTTTCCTTTGAATCTTCAGGCTTGTCGTTTATCCCTTTTTTGATTTCATTGGAAACGGTGTTTTTAGCATCGTTGAATTCTCTAACTCCACGCCCAATTCCTTTCATAAGTTCGGGAATCTTTTTACCACCAAAAAGCAAAAGAACTAAAAAGGCAATTAGAATAATTTCCGTAGGTCCTAAGCTAGATAAGAATAATAATGTCATGATAATTTCTCCTTTTTATTTGTTATTGATACAAAGGTAAAGTCTTAATTGCCATTGTGCTTCATAGTTTTGCACAAATTTGGCATCATATTCGTTTAATATCTACTTAAATAATATTTTTGCATAGATTTAAAAGCCATGGCAACATCATTAGTTATAGAAGAACTTAAGGAACAGTTAGAAAAGAACCTTCAGCACACGCGCGTTGAATTTAATAAGATTCGAGCTGGGAAAGCCTCTCCAAGTATGCTTGATGGAGTTATGGTTCCATATTATGATGTACCCACACCATTGGCACAAATGGCAAATGTGAATACTCCAGATGCCAGAACTATAACTATACAGGCATGGGATAAAAGTGCTTTGCGGGATATAGAAACTGCAATTGTAAACAGCAATTTGGGTTTTGCACCTCAAAATGATGGAGAATTCATTCGCATTAACGTTCCACCATTAACGGAAGAACGACGCGTAGAATTGGTTAAACGGTGTAAAGCGGAAGCTGAAAACTCTAAAGTTGGGGTTCGTAATCTTAGAAAAGATGCCAATGAGAACATTAGGGCATTGGTAAAAGATGGCTTAAGTGAAGATGAAGCTAAAGATGCTGAAGGAGTAGTTCAGACTCAGGTGGATTTATACATTAAGAAAACCGAAGAAGTTCTTGCCGAAAAAGAAGCAGAAATGATGAAGGTTTAGATTTAATTTTCAAGAGAAAATTAAATAATTGACAATTGAAAGTGGACAATTGACAATTATGCATTTGCTGGCAAGAATAATACTAACTCTTTCTTCGTTTTAAATTTTCTATGAGAAACTTAATTCTAATTCTATTAATTAGCCCAATGATTTTAAAAGGGCAAAAGGATTATGGCTTTATTAGCCTGGGAACTGGTGTAATGGGTTATTATTTTACTTCCTCTAGCTTTTCGGGTTTTCGTTATTCTCCTCAATTGACTATCGGTTATAAATCTCCCAAATTCAAATCTTTTTCATTTCAAACTCATGCAGAACTTGGTTATGATTGGGGTGATTTGCTCAGCAAGAAAAGGTCCAGCACAAATAATTTAAGGCAGGTATCAGCTCTGGTAGCTTATGAAATAGATCTTGAAAAAATTCAACTAGAACCTTCGATTGGGTTTGGTTCTTTTAGGGATAAAATTGTTTGGCAGGAAAGAGAAATTCAGGCATATGATCCAACACTTAATCAAAAGTCAGTTAATATTCAGCGCTGGGGCACTTCCATTAATATGGGGCTAAAATTCCTAAAGCCTATAGGTAAAAATACTTCTTTGTATTTTAGAATTGATTATATGTATTTGAATCAAGACAGCGAGGAAACAAGTATCCCTATTTCACATTTGAGCTGGGATAAGAATAGAGTATTAAGTTATTTTGGGATATCTTACCAACTATAAATTTAAAAAATTGTCCTCTGTCAATTGTCCACTGTCAATTAATTAAGAGATTTTACTCCAAATGGTTCTATTTGGTATTTTGTCTAATTCGTTTTTGATAACTATGTTCTTGGGCTGAGAGAACGTTCCATCTTCATTAATCAATTGCTCCGCATCTTCTCGAGTGGTGACTATGAGCTTTTCATCTGTTTTTAAATCGGCAAGTTTTAAATCTAAAATACCAGATTGTTTTGTTCCATCCATATCTCCTGGACCACGCAATTCCATATCAACTTTGGCAATGTGAAAGCCATCGGAGCTTTCTACCATAGTCTTCATTCTCGTCTTAGCATTCTTTCCTAATGCATGTGTGGTTGATAAAATACAGAAACTTTGGTCGCTTCCTCTTCCAACTCTTCCTCTTAGCTGATGCAATTGGGCCAATCCAAACCGATCGGCATTTTCAATAATCATCATACTAGCATTGGGAACATTTACCCCAACTTCAATTACAGTGGTGGCAATCATAATTTGGGTTTTCTGTTGTTTGAATAATTGCATCTGATGATCTTTCTCATCAGGTTTCATCTTGCCATGCACAATGCTATACGTATATTCAGGAGTAGGTAAGTATTGGGTAATCATATCATAACCACTCATTAAACTTTGAAGATTGAGTTTTTCGCTATCTTCTATAAGAGGGAATACCACATACATCTGCCGACCTTCTGCGATTTGCTCTTTGGCAAAATCCATCACAAAACCACGCTGATCCGTATACCGATGAACGGTTTTAACCGGTTTTCTGCCAGCAGGCATTTCATCTATTATGCTTACATCTAATTCTCCATAAACGGTCAAAGCTAAAGTTCTCGGAATAGGAGTGGCTGTCATTACCAAAATATGAGGAACAAAATCACTTCCCTTATTCCAAAGCTTTGCTCTTTGTGCAACTCCAAATCGATGTTGTTCATCAATAACAACTAAACCAAGGTTATGGTACTTTACATCATCTTCCAGCAGCGCATGAGTTCCAATCAGTACTTTTATACTGCCATCGGCTAAGCTTTCTAAAGTCTGTCGGCGTTCTTTTTTCTTGGTATTGCCTGTGAGTAAGACAGGCTTAATACCAATACCTTCTAAAAATTCACTAAAGGCTTCAAAATGCTGAACAGCCAAAATAGACGTTGGCGCCATAATACAGGTTTGGAATCCATTGTCCATGGCTATCAAAGCAGCTAATGCTGCAACCATAGTCTTTCCGCTTCCAACATCTCCTTGAAGTAAACGGTTCATTTGAGAACCGGTTCTCATGTCCTCCCTTATTTCTTTTACCACTCTTTTCTGAGCTCCTGTAAGTTCAAAAGGAATGTGATGGTGGAAGAAGGTATTAAAATTATCGCCAACTGAGCTAAAAATTATGCCCTTATAATTGGTTTTATTATTCTGCTTGAGAATCAGGTGTCGGAGCTGTAAATAGAATAACTCCTCATATTTTAGTCTGGCTTGTGCTTTTTCTAAAGCATCTGTTCGGGTGGGAGAGTGCAATTCTCGAATGGCTTCTGACTTAGAAATAAAGGAATGTCTATGTAAAATATCATAAGGCAAGGTTTCGGCTAAACCAAATTCTTGCATAGCTAGCGCATTACGGATAATATCCGATAAGGTTTTGCTATTAATTCTGCGCTTTCGCAATTGTTCCGTTAGTGGATATACTGGAACTAATCCTGAAGCACCTCGATTAATGTATTGCTCAGCTTCTTCTAATTCTGGATGGGATATGGAAAAAGAGTTTCTATACAATTGGGGTTTCCCAAATAAAATATACCTTCCTCCTTCTTTGAGTTTTTCTTCAATCCAAGTGCCACCGCTAAACCAAACCAGCTCTATTTTACCCGTATCATCGGCAAAAGATGCCTTTAAACGTTTGGTTTTGCCTTCGCCTTCCCAGCCTTCAAATGATATATTACCTGCTAGTTGTACAGAAACACCGTCTGTAATTTCAGCAATCTTAAAGATTCTACTTCTGTCTTCATAGCGCGCGGGGTAATGGCTTAATAAATCTGCAATGGTGATTATTCCCAAATGCGTCCCCAGCATTTCAGCGCGGTTTGGACCAACGCCTTTTATAAATTTTATATGGGTTTGTAAATAGGAAGACAAGACTACAAATTTGGTTGAGGTTTGGGAATGATGCAAGTATGATTTATTACCATTATGTTCAATGTCAAATTTCCAGCATTATCGTCAGTCATTTAAACTGATATAAGATAGTGTTCTTTACTTTTTTGCTCCGATAGCTATCGGAGCAAAAAAAAGTAACAAAAACGCTATCCGCCAGCTGGCGGATTGTTTTTTTACGCTAGATATTTAAAGAGGCATACCGCCTCTTAGTAAAATAATAGAGATAATGAAGGACGAGTAATTCAAAGTGATTGTCGAGACGGATTCCTTAAATCTAAATTGCCAAAACAAAACATTCCCAAATCCATTGTATATTTCCAAAAATTATCAAGAATGAAGAAACTCGAACTGCATTGGAAAATATTAATCGGCATGACCTTGGGAGTCTTACTCGGCTTTCTCATGCTTCAATTTGCAGGCGGTAAAGGTTTTGTTCAAGATTGGATTGAACCCATCGGAACCATTTTCGTTCGCATGCTTAAACTTATTGCGGTTCCCTTAATTGTAGCTTCTTTAATAAAAGGGATATCCGATTTAAAAGATATTTCTAAGTTTAAATCCATGGGAATAAAGACGATGTTGCTTTACATAAGCACAACAATAATTGCAATTACCATTGGTTTAGCTATTGTAAATATGGTAAAGCCTGGCGAAGGAATCGCAGAAGAAACTATCGTTCAACTTAAAGAAACCTACGCCTCAAGCGATCAAGTTAAAGAACGATTGGCCGAAGCCAGCAAGCAAGAAGAGGCAGGGCCTTTGCAGTTTGTGGTGGATATGGTTCCCGATAATGCTATACAGGCCATGGGAGATAATAAATCCATGTTGCAAGTAATTTTCTTCACCATCTTTTTAGGAATTTGCATGTTATTGGTTCCTGCCAAACATGCCGCACCACTCAAGAACTTTTTCGATGCCCTTAATTCGGTAGTACTTAAAATGGTTGATATTATCATGCTTTTTGCGCCCATTGCTGTTATGGCTTTGTTGGCAACTGTTATAGTTACAACCAACGATGTAGATGTGTTATTTGCTTTACTTCGTTATGTTGGAGTTGTAGTGGCCGGATTGCTGCTTATGGTGATTTTTTACCTACTTGTGGTTGGTCTTTATACCAAGAAATCTCCCTTATGGTTCTTACAGAAAATGTCACCGGCTCAGCTTTTGGCGTTCTCCACCAGTTCAAGTGCTGCAACTTTACCTGTCACCATGGAAAGGGTAGAAGAGCATATTGGTGTGGATAAGGAGGTTTCTAGTTTTGTGCTTCCGGTAGGAGCAACTATCAATATGGATGGCACTAGTTTGTATCAAGCCGTGGCTTCCGTTTTTATCATGCAAGTGCTCTGGCCCGAAGGATTGAATTTTAGCAATCAACTAATTATTGTGGTTACTGCGCTTATGGCTTCCATTGGTTCGGCAGCCGTTCCGGGTGCTGGAATGGTTATGTTGGTTATCGTTTTAGATGCCATTGGTTTTCCGAAAGAGATGCTACCCATAGGTTTGGCTCTCATATTTGCAGTCGATAGACCGCTAGATATGTTACGTACCACCATTAACGTAACTGGCGATGCCTGTGTTGCAATGGTTATTGCAAAATCAGAAGGAAAGCTTGGAGAACCGAAAGTTAAGAACTGGGATGACCATTATGAGAAGTAAAATTTTAATGATGTATTTTAGATTTTAGGATTGAATGAATACTCCAATCGACGATATAGTCTTACAAGTTGGCGGTATTTCCGACCTCCCACAAATTCTAGAAATTGTAAACTTCTCTATCGAGAATGAGACTTCTAATTACTCATACGAACCCATGAGCATGGATGACATCATGGACTGGTTTATGGATTTGCAGAATAACAACTGCCCATTAATAGTAGCCAGAAAGGGTCATGAAGTTTTGGGCTATGCAAACTATTCTCAATTCCGAAAAAAGATTGGCTATCAATTCTGTATGGAGCATTCGGTATATGTTCATCAGAATCATCAAGGAAAAGGATTAGGTAGAATGTTATTAGAAGAAATAATCAAACTAGCTAAAGCAAATGAAATTCACACTTTAGTTGCAGGCATAGATACTAAGAATCCTGGAAGTATTGCATTTCACAAGCAAATGGGATTTAAAGAAGTTGGACTGTTAAAAGAAGTCGGCTTTAAGTTTGACCAATGGTTAGATTTGGTCTTCATGCAGAAGAACTTAGACTAGTTCTGCTTTTCAACAAAAGCCTTAAAGTTGGTATACCACTTTTGCGCAGGCTCCTTAAACATGCTGGGGAAAAGTATCATCATCAATTTCGGCATTAAACCTCGAACCTTAACGTATTCTCCTTCATAAGTAAACTCAGTCTTTCCTGGTTCTATTTCCTTAAAGCTCACTTTAAGCGTATTATCCATATGCTTATGTTCAAAGAAAGCATCAAAAGAATCCGGTAGATTATTAGCGGTAACCGTTTCGGTCAATTCCATATTTGTACATGATTTTAGATTTGCTTCCTTCTGCATTTAAAGAACCACTCACAAGATCTTTGCTCACAAAGCCATCTTGGTATTCACCCAAATGCTTTGGGTCCACGTATAGCTTGCTAACGGTTTCCTTGTCTTTGTTAATGATTATGCTGCCTTCGAATTTCATGGGTACGTATTGTTTGATTCAAATTTAAGGATTTTTTAAACAGTGGCTATTCAATTTTGATTCCATGGTTCCCCACACCCCAATTTTGCAACCAAACGCAAAGAAGCGTTTGGACAAAATAGCCCCTCTCAAGAGGGGATGGGCTCGGAGTAAAAGGTTTGTCGTAGGAATCCCTCCGCCAGCTGGCGGATAAAGTTTTTCGGGGTGTGTGAAGGCAATCCTATTGAGAAAATCATTTTCTAGCAAGAAACCATTCTCAAGAAAAAAGAAGAGAGTTAAAATCTCAATCTTAAAATCTAAAATACCAAATAATAATTCTTAAATAGTGTAAAGCTCACTTGCTCTTTACTCAATCCTCTGTACTCAACTAGTACATAATGTAGACAATGCCAGCCTGCTGTTTTAAGCCACTCTTAGCTGTTTTGTAGCGCAATTGATAGGTATAGACGCCTTCTTGGCAATTGCGGCCTAGATGCTTGCCATCCCAAGCGAAGTTCATGTCTTGACTTCTATAAACCATTTGACCCCAGCGATTATAAATTAAAATGTCAATCTCATTTGGTCCAATGGCAGAAATACTAAAGGTTTCATTCTTTCCATCTCCATTGGGAGAGAAGCCTGTAGGTGCAAATATTAAAATGGTATCTCTATAACAAATTGAACCAAAACTACTGTCTATACAGCCACCCGCATTTTCGATGATTAGTTTGATGACATAATTAGATTCGGCCCCATCATAAGAATGTTTAGGGTTTAATCCAGGTACATAAGCTTGCGTATTGCCATCGCCCCAATCCCATGTTCCTTTAGTTCCGCCAGTGCTTCCATCAAATACGCGCATTTCTGGTTGAATATTAGAGATGCAAGGCAATCCATTTGGAATATACGTGGTGAAACCTGCATCAATAGCTTTATAGCCTGGTATGGTTATGTTAGTATCGGAAGCACAGCCTGTAGATTTATAGGTTGCGTTTAAACGATATGTATTTCCAGCGTTCTGATAAATGGAATCTCCAATCGTTTTTGGGAATGTGTTCCATTCTAAATCAAGTTGACTAATATCTGGGAAATAAGCTTTTGCCCATCCTTGTTGACCAAAACAAACAGGTTGTGCAGTTTGCACATTAAAGTAAGGTCTTGGGTTTACTTTAACTGGAATATCTACTTTTATCTGATCGCTACAGCCATCGGTTAAGGTACCTGAATAGGTTTGAGAGAATAGGGGAGAAACAAAGGTTCCTTGACCTGTTTTTCCGTTACTCCAAGTGATTAAGTAATTGGTAGGGTCACCACCTTTTACTTGTGACTTAAGCCATATTAATTCACCTGGACAGATTTCTTTTGATTTAGGATCTACGAATAATTGTAGGGTGTCTTTTACCGTTACATCTAAGCTTGCATAAGAAGTACAGGTTTTTTCAATAAACTCATAATACAAGGTATGCATACCAGAACCTGCTAAATGCGGACTAAAGGTAGTACCACTTACCGCAGTTCCTGAGAATGTTCCACCGGTTCTATTGGCTTCTAATGGAAATGCTTGTGTTTTAAAACAGTATTCGCTTGGTGTATTGGTGAATGAAACGTTTGGTTTGGCATCCACACGTACATTGAATTGAGCTTGGCAGCCAGAACTACTGGTATAAGTAATGGTATGTGTACCTGCTCCAGCAGCACTTGGTCTAAATATACCTTGACTTCCATTCACGATTCCTCTACCTGAAAAGTTTCCGCCACTTTCTTGTTTATAGCATCTAAACTGAGGCGCATCAATACACATTTGTGTATCGGCTTGGACAATTGGTTTTGGACGAACAAAGGCATAGAAAGTATCGGTACAATTGTTCATGTGATAGATTAATGGGTGATAGCCATATCCTGCATTTGCCGCAGTAAATGTATTTCCAGTACTTATCCCATTTCCTGTCCAGAAGCCTCCTTCGGGATAGAGTTTGGTTAAACTTGGGGTTAAGAGAACTGCAGGATCTTCAAAACACACTTTTAGTGTGTCTATGCGACTTACGGCAGTTTTAATTAAGTATATATAGGTTTCATCTTTACATTTGGAAGAGCTAATCTCCAATGTATCAATAGCGTAATTTGCTGTGCTAAATGAAGGGTCGTATTGGTCACCCGTAGGGTTTACGATTCCTTTTCCTTTGCTCCAATTATAGGCAACAGTAGGTGTAAAACCTGTCAATGTTTGCATTCCTTGATTAGGACAAAATGTATCTATTGGTCCGGCATCTATGCTCAGCACGGTTAGATAGGTGCTGTCTTTGCAACCACCTGCATTCCATGTAATGAGTCTGGTTTGTGGACCTCCCATAGCACTTGGGTTATATCTTCCCCAATAGCTATCAATTAATCCTGGGAACCAACTAATGTAGACTCCTTTGGGCGAAAAAGTTAAAACTTCATAGCTGCTGCTTTCGCAAGCGGTGTCGTATAGGGGTACATCTATCTTAGGTACAATTTCTACATTCTTAGTTATTACACATCCATTCCAATCGTATTGGATTTTGTAAATTCCAACAGCAGTATCTGGATCAAAGAATCCGGCACTTGTGGTTCTTAGTCCAGAAAAAGTTCCCCCTGCTGGGCCTGTCCACCAAAGATTAGCACCTGTAGTACCTTGACAGAAAACATTTGGTAATTGCCACGCATTTCGGCTGTAGACTAAAACGGTATCAGCACATTGACCAATTTGGTACCATGCTTTTCTTCTCCCTGTAAATCTAAGTGGATCATATTCACCTGTGGCAGCATCAACTATTCCCGTTCCACCCCATGTTCCGCCAGCTGGACTTCCTCTTAAAAAGAAGTTTCCGCTTTTGTAACAAATTGTAGTGTCTCTTTGGGCTGTTGGAGGTGTTAAAACATCTATGGTAATGGTATCGGCACTTGGAATTGAAATTCCATCGGTCACTCTAAGTATATAGGTTGTTTTACTGGTAGGGCAAACAGTATGCGGGCCAGCTCCTTTTATAGCGTTTGGTGTCCAAGTATATATGTATTTAGAAGGATCGCCACCACTAACTGCCGCAGTTAATCGTGCACAAGAACCTCTGCAAATTAAGGTGTCATCTAATGAAAGTATAACTTTTAAAGGACAGGTGAGTACATCAAACCATCTAGAAGAATTCCTAGTATAGACTTTACCACAGAAGTCTTTCCAATTGGTGGTAAACCTAAAGGTATATCTACCATTTAAGTTAACCGCATTGCTAAAATTAACTGTAAAGGTTTTTGTGAAACCATTTACACAGTTTGTAGGTGTAATACTAGAAATCCCTAAACTCTTGGGCCCAGTTAATGTGGCATTTGAAGCTAGAAAAGAATCACAATTGATGAGAACATCTGATCTTAGTCTTACCGAATTGTCATTACAAGCAACTGTGCCAACCAAGTAAAGTCTTGGCGTAGTAGGGACAATAATTTCAGTAGTCAAGTCAGCTTCCCAACCTGTACAAGATACACTTTTATCAGATTTAAAATGTAGGGTAATGCAACTGTCTTTGCTTACTATAGTACCTGGGCCATTTGTTCCACTCCATCTACCTAATAAGGTAGAATTAGTGTCAGGACCATCAAATATGCTCAGGATGTCTTCATCTTTTTCGGTGCAAAAGGAATTGAATTTTAAGGTTATTTTTTTTGCTCCAGGAACACAAATGGTCATGGTCATATTTTCATTATGTCCATAATCGCCAACAGTAAGTCCAGCCTCCGAATCCTTTACAACTGCCTCGCACATTCTTACTCTGCCGTTTTGCATCAACAAGTCAGGCGCCTGCGCAAGCAAGCTGTTAAGTCCTAAAAACCCAAATAACGATATGGCTAGCGCTTTAATCAACTTATTTTCTAATGGTCATTTCCGGAGTTCTAATGCTATTGCTCCAGTTTCCAGCTCTATCACGTAATCTGATATCAAAGGCGGCAACCTCAATGTTTCCAGTTCCTATAAGGAATAGACTCTTTAATTCAATCTTTAGTTGGCCTGATATTTTAACATTGGCATCTTTGGGTGCTAATGGAGCAATAAAATAGAAATCGGCTTTTGGTAATCTGCTATCCCTGATTTCAAGTGATTTCTTATCCGGGTCTTCTTCTCCTAAATCACCATCGCCATCAGTATAATTAATATATAAGTAAACAGAATCATCGAATTGAGTAATTACAGTTTTAGTAAACCTATCAAAACTAATGGTCGGATTTGGATCATTGTTCTCAGTAGTCTTTTTCTTGCATGAAACATTGAATCCAACAATTATGATTAATATGATGCCTAAGTTTCTCATGTTATTTAATTTTTATAGCAAAGTATTTTTTCAAGAAAAACATGCTGTTGTCATTTGGAATGTTATAACCAATATTCACTCCATCATCACACGACATTCTAAACCATATCACTTGTCCAGTTACATAACCTGACGTACTAAAGTCAAACGACCATCCATGATCTACTGAACCAGTATATAAGCCCGGAAGACTTTTGTTAGCACTCTTGGTCATGTTTTGAAAGGTTGCTTGAGTATAATCTGCAGGATTAACTGACCAAGCAATTTTCATATTGCTTAATTGATCCTGCTTTAATTTATCATCCGTTAATGAGAACCAAAGTTTTACACTGGTGTTTGCATCAACCAACATTGGTTCATACTTACCACCGCGGTTTTGAGTACTTCCACCAACTTGCGCATTAACACCTAAAACTTGTGGTGGAAAATCTACCGCTGATCGAGTGTTTCCATCCAAATCAGGTGCTCCAGCATTAATCCAGTCTTTAATACTTTGAATATGTTTGTCTTTGTGCTGAGGGTAATCATTATCTGGATTTACTATTAATGGCATAATTCCAGAGTTGCCACCTAAATCAACAGTCATTCTATGAATGAGCATGCTGGCATCAGCATTTCCAGGAACTACTCTATATTGAAATGTTTTAAGCGGATCTGGTTTAATCGGTACTTGATTTATTAATGTGTTAAAACTGCTTTCTGCTGTCCTAAAATCAGGCTCAAAAGTTCCATCATGGCAGCCACTGTTTGCACAGGTTTTAACAAATATATTTTTATGAATCCCTTCCAAAGAAGCAGGGTCTGGCTCCGTTGTTACAACAGTATCTACATTCCTTACAATTTTATCGTAAGGATTATCTACCACACCAGTGGATTTAGTGCACGAAAGCACAAAAATTCCAATTATTCCTAAAGATAATAATGCTCCTCTCATATTACACCTGATCAAACATTGATTTTCCCATTGGATCTACTAATCCTGCGTTTTTAACATCATCCCATACGCCAAAAATATCGGCTATTGTAGGAACAATATCAGTTAAACGTCCTACAGGGTTAGCTTCATTACCAACTGATAGCCCTCTTGGTACATTTTTACCAACCATCATGGACCATACACGCTGTGCATTGCGATCTGAATGGTCAAATGCATACCAATCATTTTGATCTAAAATTGGGTTTGGGTTTAAGTTTCTTCCACATTCGGGTGCAACAAGCATAATCGTATTGTTTGCCATTTCAGGGATTTGAGTTTGGATATAGTTCCATAACCATCCAGTAGCGTGATCTGCTCGGTGAAGGTTTCTTAAATAACCAGTAAAATTGGAATGACAGGTATCAACTCCAGTTAAATTTACGGTTAGTATTTTTGGTTTAAAGTATTTTAGAACCTCTGCGCCGTATGAAATATTAAAGGCATCTCCACTTCCTACTGGAGGTGAAGCTATTTGACCCGCTTTTTGCTTAGCGTATATATACTTGATAAATTCTTTGATTCTAGTTTTGTCTGCATCAGTATTTGTGATGGTGTTAACCTTGTCCTGTCCAAGACCAAAAGACTTGTCCAAGAAATTCTTCATAAAATACATCGGGTCCAATTCTTCTTGGCTATAGGTTTTACTATTTCCTAGAATTTCTCTGCCATAAGAACCAAAAACTATTCCTGGCACAAACATATTAGCCCCATATTGCAATCCATAATCTGGATGGTCGCTACTGTTTAATAAATTATAACTATTGGTTAAGGATGAACTAATCATCCAACAATCAGCAGCTGAAAAACCAGCATGACGTCTTAAATATTCAAATATAGTAGGAAAACTAGGTCTAACTTTTAGACCCTGTGCAGTACTTCTATTTCCAGTAACTAAAACCGTTTGTCCGGTATAATGTCCTGCACTTTGTGCTGCAACTTCTCTAAAGACAGTTCCTTGAGATTCTAATGTTGTATTTAGCAATTGTGGAATTGGAACGCTACCAGCTGTTCCACCGCCACTAGGGTCCGTTCCGTATACAATTTTTTTGGTAGGAGCTGGTCCATCAAATAGATTGAACATTACGTTTCCTGCAGCACCACTAACACCTTGGGAGTCTTCTAAATATCGTTGAGAAATACTCTCTTGTTGACGAACACCACCAGCAAACATTACCAGGACTACATGTTCAGCTTTTGGAACGCCTCCTCTAGCAAATAATCTGCCTGAAGGTAATATGTAGGGTAAGGTTACTCCACCTGCTATACTTAATCCCGCTTTTTGTAAAAACTCTTTTCTTCTCATCTTAGTAGTATTGGTATTCGTTAGACACTGACATGGCAGTAAAAACCATCTCTACACTCACTTTGGCATTATTGCCTATATAATTCTTAAAGAATAACTTCTCTGCTTCACTTGGATAGCGTAAAAAGAACTTTTTGTAAGAGTTCTCTACGAAAGAATCGATGTTGCTACGCATATCAGTATTGCTAGGTATTTGAACAAGACCAGTATTGAAATAGTTGCTCAAAAGCATTTCATTTGCTACATTTCTGTCCCCTATACTTACCAGAACATTTTGTGTTTTAAACAACTGGTTTGGGGATATTGGTTTCTGGTATAAGTTGGTATATAGGATAGAAATGTATTCGGCCTCTGACTTGTTTTTTATTTTACTTGTTTTCTCATCCTGAATCAACTGTTCGTCTACTCCGAATTCTGAGAACTTCTCCTTTTTACAGGACATAGCCAGTAAAACTAATCCAACTATTACTATTTTATTAAAATTGCGCATACTCATCACTCATACAAATTGGTAATTGTATATCCTGCAATTGCTTGCTTAGTCTATACGTTTTATAAATCTTGGCAACCTCACTGGTGCCTGCATCTCTTCTTAAAAGGATATAATACATCCATCTTATTTGCGCTTCATAGAATTCATTGCTTTTTCCAATGACGTCACAATACTCAATTTTATTACTTGCCCAACTATGAAAGAATCGGGTAGGGATGTTTTGATCAATAATGCTGATACCTTCTAGTAATTCAGAAGAGCTCGGGTTTCGACTCAGTATATCATCATATGAAGCATTCACAAAGTTGAAACTATTCATATTAATCTGATCATAGATTGAATTGTTTAACATGGCAGCGCACATTTCGCTATAGCTAATTACTCCTGTTCTTAATCGATACTTACTTAAAGTAACGTCTTGTAATCGTTTTATGGAATTTAATCCACTAAAAACTCTAACAGAATCTCCATATAATCGGGCTACTTTAATAGAAAAGTTTAAGTTCCCAACCAATCCGTTAAACTCGCCATCATCCGCACCATCTACAAAACGAGCTTTGCTCAGATTGTAGATTCTTTCATGCCATGCATGCATATAACTACTGTCACCTATTGTGAAGTCTATATTGTATTGAAGAGTCTTAATTAGGTTTCTTCTAGTAGTTGTATCAAGGTTATTGTTGATTAAGGAATCGGTGAATAAATTCCTTTCCAAATTCGTGGCTTCTCTTCCTAATAAATCTATATAGAGTCTATTTACATAGTTCTCTACGATAATCGTTGGAATGCCATCGTAATCAGGAGGCGTGTTCCCGTCAATTTTCACTTGTTCTTGTTTTGTACAAGAAATAAATACCAAGCTAATAATAAGGATACTTAAGTAGCGTTTAGTCATTCAATCTTTAATCTGTTCAAATTTAACTAGAACAGCATTGTCTTTATCCACAAGGTTTAGGAGTGCAATGTACACAAAAATCAGTCCATAAACAACTTACAAGTGTTCGTTTTTGGTAGCTTAACTGGCCATTCACTCTAGAGCCAATAGCTTTAAACCATTTCAGATGTGCTTTTTAGGAGTTCCTATAGTCACTCTCAAAATCACTATTTCATAGGTTTCTAGCTATAGGCTGCTGCCGTTTCTACCCAGGCTAATTTTGCATTCTTTAAAATCTAAAATGCATAAAAAAGCCACATAAAAGATTATGTGGCTTGAAAGGATATTTTTCTTGTTGAAAAATTACAAGACAGTAAAGGATTAAATAATTAATCTAACACCGCCTAATTCCGCCACTCGATAAGGGAATCTATCGGATGGTGCTCCAATAAACATGAAGTTGGTTGGAATTTTCCAGTCTTGAGAAAGCTTATTGATTATTTTAGGTCCAAATTTTCCATTTATTTCAATAAACTCAATATCAATGTCTGGATAAGCTCTATCGAGTACTTCTAAATCAACATGCAGTTTTGGATTTCTTGGGTTATCGTCGTTTATGATATTTACAATCTTTAATGTTCTAGATTCTTCGTTATCACTAACGTAACGCAAAACTTTGTTCAGCACAGCCACATTATCTCCCTTGGTAAAGAATACAAACTCCTGTGAGTCTATATTATTTATCATGCTATTTATCCATTTGTTAAACTTGTAAACTGTGTTTTTAATAGGTTTATAAAAATACTGGGTAATGCTAAGTAACAAGAGCAATAACTGAGTTCTGTTTAACATGACCAAAACAACAAGTGCAGTTGGAATAAAATATTGGAAAAAGACTTTTACGTAAGCCGGAGATGTTTCAATGGTGGTATAAAGAGCCATAATTACTGCTGTAACTGCAACTATTACAGAAATCACACTGGCTTTAACTGGTCTTGGCAAACGACCCCTTCTATATTTAAGCAGCAAATTACCAATGCCAAATAGTGCCATAACGGCTAAGAAAGCGATGGTATATAAGCCAGCCAATGCTTTAATATCACCTTGAGTTACAACAAGAATAGATGCACAAAGAATGAAAAAACCTACCATAATTCGGTAACTCACTCCTCTATTGCTCTTTTTAAGGAAGAATTGAGGCATAATTCTGTCTAATGCCATTCGTTCTACAAGTCCACTAACACCAACATAACTGGTAAGTACTGCACCACTAAGAACCATTACCGCATCAATACTAATGATAAAGCCTAGCCAACCTCCGCCTGTTACAACCCCTAAATGGGATAACAGAGCTTCAGAATTTGCCGCTACTTCCTTTATGGGTAAAATTGCTAAAACAAGTATGGCAATTAATGGGTTGAAAATAGTAACAATAGCCCACATGTTTTTCAATGTTTTTGGGAATACGCCTTGATCCTGCTCTTCAACAAAATTGGCACTGGACTCAAAACCTGAAATCCCTAACATAGCTGCGGCAAAGCCCAGCATCAGGGCAGTGCTCCAATGCACAGTGGTGGCCATCCGATTTAATGCAAATACATCAACTCCATTTTGGATTAAGTATATGGCTGAAACGGATACCAGTAAAATTAACGAGCTTATGTGAAATATAAATATAACTACTGCGACAATGGCACTTTCTCCTATTCCATAAATAGTTAAAGCCATAAATATTCCCAGTAATACTAACGTAGATATAATTAGAGGAAGTGAATGAATTAAATGTTGCAAGTAATGCATGGCCTCAGAGGCAGATATAACTGCAGTTGCCATGTATGAAAGTAAGGTTAAGCAAGCGGCCATGCTTGCAATAAACTTACTAGTAGTATTTAACAATGCATTGTAAGCACCTCCATTTAAGGGCAAGGCTCCAACTACTTCTCCATAAATTTTTCTAAAAAGAAACAAAACCGCACCTACCATCAGTAGGGCAACCCAAGCATAAGTACCTGCAGCAATAATGCTAAGCGCAGATACATACAAACAACTGGATGAAATATCGTTACCACAAATAGCTGTGGCTTGAAGTTCATTCAATTTAACTTTAGAACTCATTGCGTGCAAAAATAGGGTAAATGCCTAATTGAGATACAAAAATTATTAAGAATTACATCGACTTACATCTTCGCTTAAAAAGCTTATTTTTGCCTTGGATTATGGATAAAACTCCGCAACAAATATTAATAGAAAAAAGAGAGCAGAGCCTACTAGGCGGTGGTCAAAAAAGTATTGCATCACAACATGCTAAGGGCAAATTAACTGCTCGAGAACGATTAGATATATTATTAGATGAAGGCAGCTTTCAGGAGATTGGAGCTTTTGTAACCCATCGAAGCAATGACTTTGGAATGGAAAAACAACAAATTCTTGGAGATGGTGTGGTAACAGGTTATGGCAATGTTCATGGAAGACTGGTTTATGTTTTCTCTCAAGACTTTACGGTGTTTGGCGGCTCTTTAAGCGAAACACATGCAGAGAAAATTTGTAAAGTGATGGATTTAGCGCTTGAAAATGGTGCACCATTAATTGGATTAAATGACAGTGGTGGAGCAAGAATCCAAGAAGGTGTGGTTAGCCTTGGAGGTTATGCAGATATATTTTATCGCAATGTAAGAAGCAGTGGTGTAATTCCGCAAATTTCAGCCATCATGGGCCCCTGTGCAGGAGGAGCTGTTTACTCTCCAGCATTAACCGATTTTATATTAATGACAGAGAATACTTCGTACATGTTTGTAACAGGTCCGAATGTAGTAAAAACAGTGACTAATGAAGATGTAAGTAGTGAAGATTTAGGTGGAGCAAGTGTTCACAGCAGTAAATCAGGTGTTGCTCATTTTTCATGTGCAAATGAAGTTGTTTGTTTAGAAAACATTAAAAGCATGCTGGCTTACATGCCTCAGAACTGTGAGGAAAGTGCACCAGCAATAGAATATTCAGAATCAGATGAAACTAGAGAAGCTTTAAATACCATAGTTCCAGAAAGTTCTAACCAACCTTATGATATGAGGGAGGTAATAGAAGGAGTTGTAGATTCAAATTCTTTTATGGAAGTTCATAAAAACTTTGCAGAGAATATATTAGTAGGATTTGCTAGACTTGCTGGTAAAAGTATTGGTGTAATTGCGAATCAACCGGCTCATTTGGCGGGAGTATTAGATGTTGCAAGTAGCCAAAAAGGAGCAAGGTTTGTTCGTTTCTGTGATTCTTTCAATATTCCTTTATTAGTGTTTGAAGATGTACCAGGTTTCTTGCCAGGTACAGATCAAGAATGGAATGCGATTATTACCAATGGAGCTAAACTCCTCTATGCATTTAGTGAGGCCACTGTTCCTAGAATAACAGTAATTACGCGAAAAGCTTATGGAGGTGCTTATGATGTAATGAATAGTAAGCATATTGGAGCTGATATGAATTTTGCCTGGCCACAAGCTGAGATAGCGGTAATGGGAGCAAAAGGAGCTGCCGAGATAATCTTTAAGAACGACATTAAAGCCGCCGATGATAAAGAAGCTGCTTTGAAAGAAAAAGAAACGGAATATGCAGATAAATTTGCGAATCCATATAGAGCTGCTGCACGTGGTTTTGTGGATGAAGTAATTATTCCTTCAGAAACTAGATTGAAGTGTATCAAAGCATTTGATATGCTCAAGAATAAGGTGGTTAATCTTCCCCGAAAGAAACATGGGAATATCCCATTATAGTCTTTTAAATTTTTTGGCAGCATAATTGTAATTTGATTAGACATGAGAAAATTAATCTTAACTTTAATTATTGGTTTATTCGCTTTTAGTGTGCAAGGTCAGAGATCTCCAAATGATGAAGCGTTCTCATATGGAGGAGATAAAGGATTCCATGTTGGTCAAATTAGCGTAAGTGCTGGAATTGGAGCAGGAAATTTTCTAAACTTCATTATAAATAAAGGAGCTGGTTATGTTAAACTTGAAAGTTCCATTAAACCCATACTATTTATTAAAGGAGAATATGCTGTTCATAAGAATATTGGGGTTGGATTAAATTTTTCTCATAATGGTTTTGATGTAGGATACCGTTTACCGGATACTATCCAATCGTTTAGCAATAAAGTTCCGGTTGAGGTTTCTGTAAATTACCGCAGTTGGAGTATTATGCCAAGAGTTAATTTTCACATCACTCCCGAAAGAGCTATTGATGTATATGCAGGATTTGGAATTGGGTATAGGCATAACACGTTCAAATTTTCTGACAATGATCCGGGTAAGGATTGGGACCTTCCTCTTGGATTTGTTCCGTCAGTTGGTGCTGACTTTACTTTAGGAGCTCGAGGTTATTTAACTCCAAATATTGGATTGTATGCAGAGTTTGGAATGGCTAAAGCCATTACCCAAGGTGGGCTTGTAATTGCTTTCTAGTCTTCTAAAACAAGTATCTTACTTCAGCACGACCAATGTGCACCCAATTACTCGTTTCGCTTTTTCTTGTTTCATATCCACTTATCACCTGAATGCTTTTGCTCGGGTTAAAGCGAATATTAAATTGCCCTCTAAAGTTATTTCCAATAGAAAAACCTTGTAAAATATCAAAAGCTAAAGGTGTATTTGGTGTTTGGCTATATTCATTTCTAATATAACTGAACTGAATATCTGCAATGCCACCTTTACCAATACTTTTGGCAGAAACTATCTTGCTTTCCATTTGAGAACCATATTTTGCGCCCTGATAACCAAAATTGGTAAATAGAACCTCACCTTTGATTCTAAATTGTATGCCTGGTTGCCAAGTTACAGATGGTGCCATGGTTATTGCTTGATAGGTATACGAGTTGTTTGGAATAAATTCACTGGTATATGTCGCTTTTCGAATCCTTGTGTTTTGGTTTAATTGCCAATGAACATTTGGAGAAAATCTAATAAGTGTTTGAGACTCACGGCTATTTCTGCTATCAAACCCATTTGTCAAAAATATTTTACTTTGCCTAGATTGTAATGTCTGTTGTAAAAATATCTTTTTATTACCTGTCTGATATTCGGTTTGATTTCGAGTGAAATATTGAGCATTTATAGTACTTGTGTCATTTAGGTTTTTTAGGTAAGGTAGAATTTTTGTTCCTATTTTTTCACTAATGGTTTTTGCATTGAGATTGTAAGTTAACGTGTTTTTTAAGGTGAATCTATTTTCTTTCTCTGGTTTTCTTATGCTCAAATTGCCATTAAACTCACTCGCTTGCGACTTTATGTATTGCCCGGTAGGAATTAGTAAACGTACAAATTTGGCCTGGTCTTGAAATGGACTCTGTTCGAATTCATTTATTTCTTTTACCCCATTGTTATTGTAATCTTGCCAGCTATAAAAGCCTTGGCCAGCAGGTACTTCAAAATATGCGAATTGCCTTTGTTGCTCTCTACCGCTGATGGTTTGATAGTATGTATTTAATCGAATCAAACTCTTTTTTGGAAAAAAGTTAAACTCTACTCTAGATGAAAGGTGGTTCTCGCTGGCAAACTGTCTGCTAAACTGAGTATCCAATAGTTTGGATTCTCGGTATGATAAATTCCAAAGGAGGGTAGATGACTTCTTACTTCTTTTGGCATAAACACTATAATTATTTGCCGCATTTGCTTTGCGTAATTGGTTCAGGTTTGGAACATAGCTCAATCGATTACTGAAAGCCGCACCCAACTTTGTCTTGCCAATGGATGTTGAACTATTTAAGTCTAACGCATCGAATGCATAACTCCCAGGTGAATAAACCCCTAGAGTTGATTCTGTTACACTTTTCTCTTTGCTTAGTGTAATTGAATGTGCATGAATTTTATTCTTAAACCCCAATTCGTTTTTTAGCAGCGAGAATTCGCGTTGCTGAAGTTTACTGCTATTCCATTGTAAGGAAGGGTTTATATAAAAGTCCTTGAGTTGATATTTAAGATTACTGGCTAAATCAAAGATTTGATCGTTATTTACATTAAACATAGAGACCTGATTTTTCAAAAGCAATTTCTTCTTTTTTTCTAAAGTAGTATTATATGTAAATGAATAGACCTCATTACTTGCGTTTTGAGCAGATTCATTGTTCAAAGTTTTATTCCAATTTCTTGTTACCTCTACATCTCTGAATCTTTCAATACTGGTGAAGTTTTCTGAACTATAATCAGCCAATAGTTGATGATTCAATACCCAGGAATTAGAAGAGTCTTTAGTCAGAAATTGCTTGTGATTTAAAGTTACTTTACCTGCCCATCCTAAATTGTCGTTATCGTTTAATGAACTAAATGTATTGTTATCTTGTCTACTTCCAGATACTTGTGTCTTAATACTGGTGTTTTTCCCTAGTTTGTAGGTTAAGCCGGTTTCTGTCATTTGAATAGCATTGGGTGCAAATACTTGTACTATTGGTTCGTAGCTTCCAGAAGGGTTGCCACCAATAGGACTAACATATTTGTAAACTTTCCCATTTGCACTAGTCCCATCAAGAATGTAATTTCCTTTTCCCGGCCCTACATAGCTAAACAAGATTTGGTAGAATTCGGTGAAAGATCCTTCTGCATTTGTAAGCTCCCCCAAAACTAGTACTGTTTAAAAGTAGAAAAAAGCATTAACTTTAAACAGTAAAATTATGAGAAAGAGTAAATTTAGTCCAACCCAAATCGCAAAGATTTTAAAAGAATTTGAAA
>Ga0222675_1000138_pt1 | contig 38896 bp, 72 predicted proteins | sample AntAcemetagen868_FD_179818 | JGI IMG/M metagenome (GOLD analysis project Ga0222675, IMG submission 179818) | Saline water microbial communities from Ace Lake, Antarctica - #868 | ecosystem: Environmental > Aquatic > Non-marine Saline and Alkaline > Saline | place: Antarctica: Ace Lake...
GTGGTAGAGTTGTAGCTATAACTTCTGGAGAAGTAGGCTATGTATTTAGACAAAATCAAATAGTTCGTATGGACTATGTTGGTGGAGCAACAGTATTTAGACTGTCAGTTATATCTCCAAACAGAGGAGCAGTATACGGAAAAACAGTATGTCAAGATAATAGACGTGTATTCTTTTATGCTGATGACGGATTCTATGAAATACAAGGTGATAATGTAGTAGGTATTGGAGTAGAAAAAGTTAACAGATTTTTTGATGCTGATTTAAATAAAGCATATTCTGATAGAATAGTAGCAGCAACAGATCCTTTTAATACATTAGCTATGTGGTTGTACCCATCAGTTAATAATACTTCTAATACAACAGGTACTTGTGATAGAATAATTATATATAACTATGCTACACAAAAATGGTCTTTAGCTAAAACAAATGCTAGTCAAATATTTTCACAATTTGTAGGAGCTTATACAGTAGAATTAATGGATATTATATCTCAAAACCTTGAAGATATTAACGCTGCTTTAGATACAGATTATTGGGATGGTGGACAAATGTTTTTAGGTGCAATAGATAACGAATTTAAAGCTGCAATCTTTTCAGGAAACTCAAATGAGTGTGAAATAGAAACAGCAGAGATAGAAGGTTTTAAAGGAGCCAGAACTAACATTCAAGGAGTTAGACCAATAGTAGATGCAGAAGCAACAGTTACTGTAAAAACTAGAGAAAGATTAGCAGATACAGAAACAGAATCTAGTTCATCTTCTATGTTAACAAGTGGTATTAACCCAGTTAGACAATCAGGTAGATACATAAGAGCTAATGTAAAAATAGCTTCAGGAACTACATTTAATCATGCACAAGGAATAGATCTTGTTGCATCAAAAGCAGGATATAGATAATGAGTGATTCAACAGACATAGATAATGTTAGATATTCTATGGAGACACAAGAATTTTTTCAAAGACAAATTGAAGAAGCAATTAATACATTAGTTAACAAAAACAATACTGAAAGCAATAAAGCTTACAGTTGGTTTATGGAATAGGGAGATTTATGGCAGGAACATTTTTAGGTAAATACGACACAACAGCAGCAAACAATACAGCTACAGGAACTGATTCAGTTTCAGTTGCTGAAGGAATGCTACCATCAAATATTAATAATGCTTTTAGAAGTGTTATGGCTGATATTAGACAGCATTATAATGATGCTGAATGGATTGAATATGGAGATGGAGCAGGTGCATATACACCTACTTACGTATCAGGAACAAGTTTTACAATTGATGGAGTAAACGTAGCAGCTATTTATCATGTTGGACGTAGAGTTAAAGTTACTGCAAGTACACCAGGAACTATTTATGGATCAATTACAGCAGTAGCATTTTCTACAAATACAACAGTTACAGTATCTTGGGACTCAGGATCTTTATCTAGTGAAGCTATTACTAGCGTATTCATTGGAGCTCTAGCTAACACAAATAAATCTATTCCTATAGCAAGTATTGCAACAGCTAATATAATTGATGATGCAATCACTACTGCAAAAATTAATGCTGATGCAATTACTGGAGCTCAAATTGCTGATAATGCAATAGACTCAGAACATTACACAAATGGTAGTATAGATACTGCACACATTGCTGCTGACCAAATAGTTGCTTCTCTAATTGCTGATAACGCTATTGATAGCGAACATTATACAGATGGTAGTATTGACAATGCTCATATAGCAGATGATGCTATTGATAGTGAACATTACGCTGCAGGTTCAATAGACACAGCTCATATTGCAGACGCACAAATTACAGTTGCCAAGATGGCAATAAATTCTATTGACTCAGATCAATATGTTGATGCTAGTATAGACAACGCTCATTTAGCAGCAGATTCAGTTACAGCAGATAAAATTGCAGACGCAGTTATTGTAACTAATGCTGAACAATCTGGACATACACCAGGTGATACTACATTTTTTACAACATCAGCTTCTGATGGAAGATACTTTAGACAAGATAGTTCTGAAACAATAGAATCAGGAGATACTTGGTCTGGTTCAGATGCTTATGTAGCAACAACTGCTGCTATTGATGCTAGAATTGTAGATTTAGTAGATGATGTTGGTGGTTTTGTAGCTATTGCTAATGAAACAAGTTTTCCAAATACTAATCCAGATGTAAATGATGGTGCTGGTACTATTATTTCTATTAAAGAAATAGCAAGTACAAGAACTCCAAGTACAGGAACTGTAACAATATCTGGTGGAACTCTTGGTGCATCTACAGTAACAATTACAGGGTGTGGTTCTACAGTTTTAACTGCTGGTTATGGTGTATTAGTTGAAACAAGCACAACATTAAATACTTATACTTTTCATAGATTAACACCAAAGGCAACTGAAGTTACAACTGTAGCTTCTATTTCAGGTGATATTACAACTGTAGCTGCTAATGATGCTAATATTACAAGTGTAGCAGACGATATAGATACAATCACAACTAATATAAGTAATATAACTGTTGTTGGTCAAGATTTAAGTAATAACTTTACTCACATTATAGATAATGGTGCAATTACAGATTCAGTAACAAGCACAGCAGGTTCATCAGTAATTGATTTAGTAGCTGATGATATAACTAGTGTTACTACTGTTGCTGGACAAATTTCTCCAACTAATAATATTTCGGCAGTTGCTGGAATTTCAGCAGACATAACTGCAGTTGCAGGTATATCAGCTAACGTAACTTCTGTTGCAGGAGATGCTACAGACATAGGAACTGTCGCAACAGATTTAGCAGGTTCAAATAATATAGGTACAGTTGTAACAAACATTGATAATGTAAATTTAGTAGGTGGTTCAATTGCCAATGTTAATGAAGTTGGAAATAATATTGGAACTGTAAATGAGTTTGGTGAAAGATATAGAGTTGCTTCAACAGATCCTACAACAAGTTTAGATGAAGGTGATTTAGTTTATAATAGTACAGCTAATGCTTTAAAATATTATAATGGAAGTGCTTGGATAACTGTAGTTGCTGGTTCACTTAAAGACATTGTTCAAGATGGCACACCTCAATTAGGTGGAAACCTAGATACTCAAACTTTTACTGTAGATGGCAGAGACGTTAGTACAGATGGTACTAAACTAGATACAATAGCAACAAGTGCTACTGCTAATCCAAATGCTATTGACAATGTAGTAGAAGATACAACACCTCAATTAGGTGGTGAATTAGATGGTCAAGATAACAATTTAACTAATATAGGAACAATTAGTGGAACAAATCTTCAATTAGATTTTGGTGGACTATAATATATAAATATGTATAACAATTTAGAATTAAGGAGTATAATATAACATGGCAAAAAGATTACAACTTAGAGGTGGAACAACATCTCAACATTCAACATTTACAGGTGCGTTAAGAGAAGTAACTGTTGATACTGATAAAGATACTTTAGTGGTACATGATGGTGCTACAGCAGGTGGTATTCCTCTTGCTACATCAACTAATTTAACAACTCTTTCAGCAACAAATTTAACAAGTGGTACAGTACCAGATGCAAGATTAAGTTCTTCGGTAGCTACACTTACTGGAACACAAACGCTTACAAACAAAACTTTAACTTCACCTAAAATAAATGAAGATGTAGCTGTAACTTCTACTGCAACAGAACTAAATTTATTAGATGGTGTTAGTGGATTAGTTCAAGCTGACTTTACTAAATTAGCAGCTGTTACTTCTACTGCTGATGAACTTAATTTACTTGATGGAGTATCTGGATTAGTACAAGCAGATTTTACTAAACTTGCTGCTGTAGATTCAACTGCTGCAGAATTAAATTATTCTGATCTTGCAACACTAGGTACTACTGCTGCTTCAAAAGTATTATCAGCAGATGCTAACAATCTAACAAAAGTATCTGGTGCTGTAGCAAATGTAGAAGATACATTAACAGATGATACTACTATAACTTGGGACGTAATTGATTCTCCAGTTGCAAAAGTTACGTTAGCTGGAAACAGAACTTTATCTGCACCAAGTGGAACTACACCTATTTCTGGTCAATTTGTTTCATTACTTATTATTCAAGATGGAACTGGTAGCAGAACTATTACTTGGAACGCAGCATACGAATTTACAGAAGATACTGCACCAGATTTAACAGAAACAGCATCTAAAGGCGATTTATTTACGTTTCGTTATAATGGAAGTAAATGGCTAGAGATTGGTAGAAATTTAGAATTAACTTTATCATAGGAATATTATGTACGCATTAGTAACAGACGGAACAATCACAAAATACTTTAATAATATAGAAGGATTTACTATTGGAGATTTACAATATCCTAAAGACATATTTACTAAATGGTCTGTTGAAGAAAAAAAGGAAATAGGTATTTACGAAATAGTATTTGATAAAAGTAATTTTAAAAATGAAAATTATTATATTAATACTGTTCCAACTTTTGCTTTTGCTAATGATACAGTTACAGCTTCATATGGAACTGCTACTCCAAAATCTTATACAGAATTAAAAACACAATTTATTAAAGATTTAAAAATAAATGTTGCAAATGAATTATCTAAAACTGATTGGTATATTACAAGAAAAACAGAAAAAACAACTGCTATACCTAGTGCTATTACAAATCACAGAGATGCAGTTAGAACTATACAAGCAAGTATGGAAACTTTAATTACAAATGCAGCAAACACACCAGCATTAGAAACTCTTTACACTTATGTTAATACCTCTGCAGAAGGTGATCCTGTAATAATGGAAAGACCATTAGGGGTACTACCAACATTGGAAATTTAATGTTTTCTATTATACCAGCAAATTCGGCACAAGGAGTTTCACCAACACAAAAAGCAATATTTGGTTATGGAAATACTGGAAGTATAGTTTCAATAACTAACTTAGTAAATAGTTCTGGTGTTGTAGCAACAGACGTAACTGGTGTAGGTACAGCAAGATCATTGATTGGAGCAACATCTTATGGAACAGATAAAGCAATCTTTGCTTATGGTTATAATGGAGGATACCTTTCAATGAGTAATTTAGTATCAAACTCTGGAGTTGTAGCAACAGATGTAACTGGAGTTGGTACTGCTAGGAGAGGATTAGGTGCTGCTGCATATGGTGGCGACAAAGCTATTTTTGCTTATGGTACTACTGGAAGTAGAGTTTCATTATCAAATCTAGTTAATAATTTAGGTGTTATTGGAAGTGATGTAACTGGTGTAGGTACTGCTAGAGCTGATATAGCAGCTTCTGGATATGGAGGAGATAAGGCTATTATGGGTTATGCTATTAATGCTAGTGGAGTATCTTCTATAACCAATTTAATTTCTAATTCTGGTGTTGTGGCAAGTGATGTAACTGGAGTTGGTACAGCAAGATATAATGCAGAAGGTGCAACATATGGTACAGACAAAGCAATATTTGCATATGGATATGCTGGTTCTAATGTTTCAATGAGTAATCTAGTTAGCAATCTTGGTGTAGTTGCTACTGATACTACTGGAGTAGGTACAGCTAGGAGATCTATAGCTGCAAATGGGTATGGTGGTGATAAATCTATATTTGGTTATGGTTATGTTTCAGGTGCAGTAAGCATGACTAATCTAGTTTCAAATAGTGGTGTAATAGCAACTGATGTTACAGGAGTTGGTACTGGTAGATATTTATTAGCAGCTTGTGGGTATTCAATAAGTGCATAAAATTAATAACAACAACATAGAAAGAAGATAAAAACATGGCATCAAAACTAAATACAGAGTTTAATTATAGATACCAAGTAATAGGAGATACACCTTGGGAAAAGATAAAAACTTTACAAGGATTTCTTGAAGGTAGAATTAGAGCAGCAGCACTTGAAGAAGTAGGTGATTTAAAAGATCAAGCTAAAGTTGCTAAACTAAAACACCTAGAAGAAAATGGTGGACTACAACATGAAATATTAGAACTTAAAGCTGAAATACTAGAAGGCATAAGTCATCAACCAGCAGCTAAAGAATCATTTGAGTTGAATCAAAAAGAGATTAAAATACTAGAAAAGCTATTAGAAGAACTTTACGTCATTGCAGAACCTACAAGAATAGCTGGTTATAGTGATGAAGAAATGTTTGAAGCTAATGCTGCAAATGAATTTACTGTAAATATAGGTAGAGAAATACAAGCTGAAATGATTGCTAATGGTAGACCATCACCAGCTAAATTAAGAAATGCTATGAGTAATCCTTATACTTGGAACGCATTAAAAGGAATTGGTTTAATACCTAAAGAAACAAAAATATTAGAAGGCAATATTAACCCAAGAGACAAGATAAAATTAATAGGAGTAGAAGATGAGGTTATATAAATTTACAACATCAACTGGTGTACCAGCTACTGCGAGATAATTATGCCTAGAAAATCTAACTCCAACTTGGAAGATCACAATGGAATTAGATTAACCTTTTGTTTCATCAACTGGTGTACCAGCTTGTGCAAGATAATTAATTGAAAAAAATAATAAAAGAATTATAAATAAAACATGGCTAACGTATATAAAAACGCAGGGTTTGCAATAAGCACAACAGATCTTACAACTATTTATACAGTACCTGCTGGAAGAACAGCAATTGTTAAGAATATACAAATTAGTAATGAACATGCTTCAAACAATCTTGTAGAAGTTTCTGTAACTGATAGTTCAGCTTCAGCTACTTTTGAAGTATATCATAAAGATTTATCTTCTGGAGAAACAGTTAATGCTGCATTATCTCCTATTGTTTTAGAGTCAACAGATATACTTAAAATACAAGTAGAAACAGTAGATACCATTGAAGGTATGGTTAGTTACTTAGAAATATTTGACGAAAAAAGTACATAATGAATTTGGTGCAAGTACCAACAAAACACATTGAAGAAGTCTGGCATATAGTAGTTAAAGATATAGCAGACGCATTAGCAAGATCTAATGGATATGCTTTGGCAGACCACATTAAGAAATGGATCCTAGAAGAAAAAATGCAGTTATGGATTTTATGGGATCAAGATAGTAAAGAAAAGTATTTTGGTACAGTAGTAACAGAAGTAATAACAAGACCATTACAGCGATGTCTTAATATTAGAATTATGACTGGTAAGCATCGTGAAAAATGGCAACATTTAATAAAACATATTGAAGAATTTGCATGGCAAAACAAGTGTGATTTATTAGAGTTAGTTGCAAGACCAGGTTGGAAGAAAATTTTAAAACCATTTGGTTATAAAGAAAGTCATATATTATTAGAAAAGAAAAAGGAGAACTAAATATGTCATCAGGAGGAAATGATGGAAATACTACAAGCACAGTAGTACAACCATATGCACCAGCAGAACCAGGACTGAATCAGATTTTATCTGAAGCTGGTACTATATATGGACAAGGCCCAGAAGCAGCAGGATATGTTGCACCGTCACAACAAACTTTACAAGGTTTGGGTGCACAGGAAACTATTGCAGGTGCTGCAAATCAACAAATATTAAATACTATACAAGGTCAGTATAGCAATCCATTCTTATCTCCAATGATTGCTCAAGCTGGTCAAGACGTATATTCTAGTGTTGCAGGACAATTTAGTGGAGCAGGTAGAACACCTGGATCTCCTTTAATGCAAAGCCAAGTAGTTGGACAAGTTGCAGACAAAATGGCACCTTACGCATTTCAAGCATATAATGCTGAAAGACAAAGACAATTAGGAACAGCTCAACAAGTACCTAGCTTAACAGCAGTAGGTGGAGCTTTAGAAGATATACAAAGACAACAAAACATGGCACCTCAACAATCATTAGCTCAGTACTATAATACTGTAGCACCAATTGCTTTTGGATTGCCAACACAACAAAACACACAACCAGCACCTAATTCTTTAGGTATGGCTGCAGGTGGAGCTATGAGTGGAGCTGCTATGGGTAATATGTTTGCCCCTGGTGGATCTGGAGCTATGATGGGTGCAGCAGTAGGTGGACTTGGTGGATTATTAGGAGGACTATTATAATGAAAATACAAGAACATATACCACATTTTGTAAAAGAACATAAAAAAGCAATAGCAGTTGCTGTTGTTATTTTAATCATTGCAATAATTATATAAGGAAAAACTATGTCAGGTGGTGGTGGAGGATCAGGAAATGATAGTGGAGGAGGTTCTGGAGTTGGAAGACAAGATGCTGAATCACAATACGGTGCAGACTCTCAAGGATCTTATGATTCTTCACAAAATCAATCTGGTAGAAACGAAAATACAAGTGGTGATGGTGGTGGAAGTAGTTATTCTAATGTAAATACAACACCTAATAGCAATGATAATACAGTAGATCCTGGTTTTCAAAGAGCATTAAAAGAACAAGCACAAAAACAAGCTGATCCTGTATATGGAGATCCTGATCCAGAAGTAGATGTTGATCCAAGAGACAGAGATAGTATTACAAGTTTTAAAGATAATTACATAGCTAATGTAAAATCAAATCCAATGTATCTTGGTATAGGTGGTTTGCTACATACAGCTTATCAAACTGATAAAGCTAAAAGTATGCTTTCAGGTGTACCAGGTTATGAATTTTTAGATTATAGTGATGGAAATAATAATGTTCCAACAATTGCTCAAGGTAAAGGAGAATTACTTGCTGCATCACCTTATATAGTAAGTGGAACTACACCAGTTGAATCAGAAGCATCTAAATGGTATAACAGTATAGGAAATAATACTAAAGAATTTAATTTTGCTAGTGCTTATTCAACTGCTAAAGAAAAAGTTTCAAAAACATTAAATGACAAAGGACCAATAGGAATGTTAGCTGTAAGTGACAGTCCATATTACGATTGGTTAAAAACAAATAAATTAGATAAAGGAATATTATAATGGGACTATTAGACATATGGAGTGATTGGAAAAGAGATAACCAAGGTACAGTCCAAGATGATTTTTCAGGAATGAATAGTGATGCAATGTCACCAAATTTAAATACAGCAGGTGGAATAGATAATCCTTCTTACAGAAGAAAAGAATCTCCATTAATTAAAAACCCTATATTTCCAGAAAAATATGTACCACCAGGACAAGGTAAAATTGTAATTAATCCAGACGGAACTAATAAAGTTCTGCCTAATGAAATACAAATGTTTAAACCTGAGAATCAACCACAAGGTACTCCTGTAGATAAAGCTACAGATCCTATTACTCAAGGTGGAACAGGTGTTAAACTTGCTGAAGATCAAGGATTTTTATCTAAGCTATCTGGTATGGCAGGTGTAGATATGAAACAAGCATCAGCTAATTGGAAAGACAAAGGTGGATTTGAAGGACTTATGTCTAACCCAGCATTCTCTTTAGGATTAGCATTAATGCAATCATCAGCTAATGGTAAAACTATTAACCAAGGTATTCTAAATAATTTTGTTAAAGCAGGTGGTATTTCTGCAGAATACAAAGACAGAATTGAAGCAAGAAAACAAGAACCTATTCAAGCAACAGCTGGAGATATATCTGAAACTAAAGATTTATTAAAAGCAATAAATATTGAAGAAGGTAACTGGTTTGAAAATATAATAAGTAAAGCTAAAGGTGGAAAACCAGGACTAGAATGGGATTCAGCAGTAGAAGAAATTTCTTTAAAGTATCAAATGCAAATTAGAGATGAACAAGAAAAACTTAAAAAAGCTGGTAAATCTCAAGTTATTAGAAAAACTGATAAAATTAGAATTATGAGAAAGTTAATTAAAGAAGGTAAAATTAAAGAAAGTGGTGGAATACCTTTTCTTACATCTTCTACACTTAGTATGCCTATACCAAAAGCTGAAGGTGGCCCAATACAAGAAGGTAAATCTTATCTTGTTGGAGAAAAAGGGCCTGAGATTATTATACCAAGCTCAGATGGTAATGTTTTAACTAATGATGATTCACAAATATTTAATATGCTATTAGCATCTAACCCACAACTACAGAAAGTATCTAAACAAAGAGCTGAAAGAATTCTTAAGTCTAGATTCCCTGAATATTTTGAAGGATAAACTATGAAGAAATTTGTAATTAAAAAGATTATAACTGGTGTAAGTAAAAAGTTTAAAGGAGTTCAAAAACTTCCTGCACAAAAACCACCTACTAGGTTTACATCTATTATGAGTGAAGCTACAATCAAAGCTAACCAAAGAAAGGTTTTAGGTGACGTTCCTGAGTTTATGGGATTATCATCAAGAGCTACTGGTAGTTTAGCTGCTGAAAGTTTAGCACTTAAAACATCAAACAAAAAATTCTTTAGTACTTTAAAAACAGGATTAAAAAGATCTAGAGCAAGAACAGCTACTGGTATTAAAACTGCTAGACTAAATAAACCTGTATCTAAACCTGCAGTATTTAAAGCTAAATCTAAAGGTGCTATGAAAGCATATACAGAAGCAAATTTAAAATCAGAAAAAGTATTTACTAGCACTATGGATAAGTTTACAGGTAGAAGTAAGTTAAGTCCATTTGTAATGAAAACAGCCCCAGCTAAAAGAGGTCTTAGAGAAGGTACTAAATTAAAACGAGAAGGACAAAGAATTATAGAACAAAACAAAAGATTAAAAAGAGAATGGGGATTCTAGTGTGGCTAATGATTTTAATCTTGAGGAATTTAAATTAAAAGACCCTGTGAGTAATATCAATGATGGACTTAAAGAGCCTGTCAAAGATAGTACTCCAGGGTTTTTTTCGTCTTTAAGAAATCCAATGGATCTTATGTTGGAAGAATCTATGCCAGCATCTCTATATCAATGGGCTACTGGAAACACTAAAAAAAAACAAGCTCAAGAAGCATTAGATTATATAAATAATAATCCACAACAACAAGGTTCTAAAATCTATAAAGAAGCTGAACGTAAGTTAAATCGTTTTGGTTACTTGTTAGAAGATGGGCCAATGGATATAGACCTAAAAGAAATAGGTAATCTTGTTAAACAATCACCAGGTTTATTTGGTGCAGAAATGGTTAACATGATAGTTGCAGATCCTTATTTATTATTTATGCCTTTAGGTTGGGGTAGATTAGGTAGAGGTGTAGTTAACTCTCTACGAATGAAGTACTCTAAGAATTTTCAAATTACTAAATCTGTATCAGAACTTGGTAAACTAAAAGCTGGTGCACAGATAAAAGAATTAGCAAGATTAAGAGAAGCAGCAAAGCTAGACATGGCAGTAGGTAGTATAGCTACATTAGGTGTTCCCTTTGTGTTTTCTACATCATATCAATTAGGTGAAAAAGGTGAGTTCTCAGGTAAGAGAACAGCTGCAGAAACAACTATTGGAGCAACAGCAGGAGCTTTGTTCTCAGTAGGTTTTGCAGGAATGGGAGCTATGGTTGGTAAAAATACTGGACTATCTCCTGAAAGAGTACAGAAACAAATGATTAGTACTCTTAACAAATATAAAAATTCAGCAGAAGCAGTTGAGTACACAGAGAATGGTACGTTTAGAGCTGTCGATGATATATTAAAAGATATAAGAAAAGAAGTAGGAGTCGTAATAGATGAAGCTGAGTTTGCAAGAATAGCTAATGAAGTAACATCATTTGCAAGACCTACAGTAGAGAGTGCTAAAGACATAGCAAAAAATACATTATTTAAAGCAGCATCTATTGGTGGTGTTGTAGGTACTGCACAATTTTTAACATCAGATGATGAAAAACTTATAGCAACAGCTAAAGGATTTGCAGGTGGTGTTGGTATTTATGCAGCAGCCAAAGCAGCAACAGCATACTTTGGAAGAAGTGGGGCAGCATTTAATAAAGCACAAACTGAAGTAGAGTCTGCATTAGATGCAGCATCTTACAGTACTATAAAGTATAACTCATATGCACAAGAGTTAGCTAACAAAATTAAAGATACATTACCAGATCAATTAGATTCTAGACGTAAAGTATTTTATTATCTTACTGGTGCTACAGTAGATGAGAACTTTAGATTTAATAAGAATGTTAAAGCCTTTGATAAAGGTTTATTATCTGATGCTGAACTTAAAGCAGCAAATGATATTTCTAAAATATTTAATGAGTTCTATGAGATCTTCAATAAGCAAGGTGCTGGTATAGTTAAATATAAGAAATCTAATTACTTACCTTTACTTTGGGAAGGATATAAAAGTAAAACAGGAGAACTGTTTAGCTTTACTAATAAGTTTGAAACAGCAATTACTGGTGATAATCCTAGTTTTAGATTTAATAGATCAAGAGTATTTGAAGATATTAACCAAGGTTTAAGAATAGGTTATAAGATTAGACCAGGAATGGATGATCCTGCAGAGTTAATGAGACTGTATTTGCAGTCAGCTGGTAAAGCATTAAGTACTCAGCAAGTATTAAACTTTTTAGAAACTAATTACATTGGTAGTGGTAAGAATATACTTACTAAACCTTTCCTTGCTAGAACAAGAAAACAAATAGCTTTTATAGATCCACAAGAAAGAATTAACTATAGTGAATTTAATCACCCATATTTTCAAGGTGAAAAAGGATTTACTCCATTAATACATAAAGGTATTGAACCTGCTGTAAGAATGGTATTTGATGCTACAAATGAACAACAGTTAATGTCTGCATTGTTTACTACTAACATGATGATGAAAAGACTAGCAGTAGGATTCTCATTCTTTCATGCTGGTGCATTAGTAGAAAGTCTTTGGTTTGCAGGAGCTAAAATGAAAACTATAGGTAAGTTTTTAAGTCCTAAAACTAAACCAGAAGTATTAAAACAATTACAGGATCCAGGATATTATCTTACAGATTATCCTCATGCTATTAAACAATTACAACAACAAGGTTTTAAAGACGTTGTAAGATTTGGTCAAGGTAGTGGTTTAAATATATCAATGCCTGAAGATATTGGTTATGATAGATTCTACCAAAACATTAGAGGTGTAGATACATTTCTTAAAAGACATTTTGGTATAAGTGCTAATGGAAATATTGAAAAAACATTTAAGTTCTTTGATAGAATTACTTGGGATAGAATATTTACTTCTGCTAAACTACATACGTTTCTTACATCTTTAAACAAAGGTACTAACGCTATTAAGCCTGGTGACACTCAGGCAGAAATATATAAGAAAGCTCGTAGAGCAGCACAGTTTACTAATGATGCATATGGTGGACAAAATTGGGCACAAGTTACTCAAAGAATAGAAAATAACTTTGTTAAAAAATTAGCTCAAACTACATTAAATCCAGGATCTAGAGGATATATGCAATTGCTTATGTTTGCTCCAGACTGGACAATATCTAATGTAAGAATTATAGCTAAGTCATTACCAGGTTTTGAAAGCGATCCTAAGACAAGAAGATTATATCAATATTATTTTGCTAGAGCTGCACTTACTTATGCAATAGCAGGATCTACTTTAAACCATATATTTTCAGGACATGGTATATTAGAGAACACAGATCCAACAAGAATTGATTTAGGAAATGGTGAAGTATTAACTTTTTCTAAACAACTAATGGAACCTTTTCATTGGATAACAGCACCACAGTCTACTGGTCTTAAAAAGATTGGTTCATTACCTAGAACAGTTATAGAAGTCTTAACTAATAAAGATTACTTAACTACTAAGTATAGTCCAAATATGACTAGACAAGATGATAGTGCTATTGAAAAAGGTTTAACAATTGGTGGTCATGTTGGTAAAAGGTTTTTACCTATTTGGTTACAACAAGCTTCAGCTTCAGTAGAAAAAGGTTTGCTTCAACAAGGTCTATCTTTAGACTTAGCTGCAGACACTTCTGTTGATTTTGTACTAGGGCAATTAGGTCACCCTAGATATAAAGGGCCTAGATATACACAATACAAAACGAAAGGGTTAGTAAGGTCTCCTTACGAAACATTATTTTAATGAGTAGAAATACAGAAAATAAAGAAGAACTTCTAAAAGTTCATAGTAGAATTGATCTTATTGATCAAAAACTGCACATCCTAGAAACCAATCATTTGGCTCACATTCAGAAAGATGTAGATAGAATTATATACATCATATCAGCTATTGCATTAGGTTTATTAGGACAGTTTTTATATCTTTTAACAAAAAACTTGTAACAAAAAGTTGTACCTTATTGACTAGATTTATTAGTTAAATAGTTGTAAAAGCTTTAATATGCTTCGCAAATCAATACTTGTTATAAGTGATCAACACGCACCATATCATCATATAGATACTCTTGACTTTTTAAAAGCTATTAAGTTAAAGTATAAACCTGACTGTGTAGTTAACATAGGTGATGAAATGGATTGGCACTCAATATCATTCCACGATTCACATCCTGGTTTATATTCACCAAGTCATGAGCTGGTAGTAGCTAGAAAATTTCTTCAAGATTTAGAAAAGTTATTTCCTAAGCAACATATTATGGACTCTAATCATGGTAGTTTAGTTTTTAGAAAAGCTACTAAATATGGGTTACCTCATGAAATCTTTAAGTCATATAATGATATGCTTGGAGTTGGTAAAGGTTGGACATGGCACGATGATTTGATTATCAAAGCATCTAATGGTCAAAATATTTACTTCTGTCATGGTAAGTTTAAAGACGTACTTAAAGTTGCACAACAATATGGAATGTGTACTGTCCAAGGACACTATCACACTTCATTCAAAATAGATTATTGGAGTAATCCAAATGAACTACTTTGGGGTATGCAAGTTGGATGTTTAATTAATATGAAAAGTTTAGCTTTTGAATATAATAAATTACAGAAGTCTAGACCAGTAATAGGAACAGGAGTTATCATTGATGGATTACCAATATTAATCCCAATGGTTTTAGATAAAAATGGTAGATGGAATAGAAAAATTACCTAGAGGAATTAGAAACAAAAACCCAGGCAATATAAAGCTTGGTACTGATTGGGATGGACTGGCAGATGAACAATCTGATCCAGTTTTTTGTGTATTTAAAGAGTCTGTTTGGGGCATTAGAGCTCTAGTTAGAATACTTTTGGTATACAGGTTTCATCATAAAAGATTTACAGTAGAGGACATCATTGAAAGATGGGCTCCACCAAGTGAGAATGACACAGATGCTTACATAGTATTTGTTTGCAAGAAACTTGGGGTAAATCCTCAAGACAAATTAGATAATAGTATAGAAGATTATTTACCATTAGTTAAAGCAATTATACAAATGGAAAATGGTATGCAGCCATACGATGATGAGCTGTTAGTAGAAGGTATGTATAAAGCATGGGACGGATTCCCAACAGGTTCTAACAAGGTATATTAATATGGAAGGTAGTCTCAGTGAATTACTGGTTTACTTTCTGGTTAGTGGTTGGCTTTATAGTACTAGTTCTATTTGGTGGGCCTAATCCAATAATATTTAGATAAGGGAGATTAAGATGTGGTTAAATTTATTATCCATGGGCATTAAGACTGGTGCACATTTATATAAGAACAAACAAAAAACAAAACAATTAATGTCAGATGCTCGTATGAGACACGCTGAGAAAATGAGTACTGGTGAAATTGAATATAAAGCGAAAATTATTGAGAGCAATGATCAAGGTTACAAGGATGAGTTTGTCCTTATTCTTATATCTATGCCTATCTGTTTATTGGCTTGGTCTATCTTTTCTGACGATCCAGAGATTCATACTAAATTAACATTATTTTTTGATTACTTTAATCAGCTACCATACTGGTATCAAGCTATCTTTATAGGTGTCGTAAGTGCTATCTATGGTTTAAAAGGTGCTGACATTATGCGTAAGCCAAAATGAAGAAGGTTGAAGGATATTGCATAGGGTGTAATAAAGAAATTATACACACTCAATCTTTTATTACTTTACCAAATAAAAAAATCTTATGTCCTAAATGTTACCAGAGCTCAGGAGCTCAGCTACCTTTTTGGGATAGAAACAACAAACCAACATTCAATAAATGAGAATATTAATAATACTATTTTGTTTAATTACTACGTATGCTTTAGGAGACTCTACACAAACAAATGTGAGTGGCTCAAATACAGCTATTGAAGGTGGATATACATCTTCTGCTACTACTAATTATGCAACAGGAAGTTCATCAAACTCTACTACAAATAGTACATCAAATTCTAATATAAAATCAGCACCACCAACTGCTAATTCACCATCATTTTCAGCTGGATCACAAGACGTTTGTGCAACTGGAATGAGTGCTGGAGTTCAGACATTTGGTTTTGGAGTATCTGGTGGTAAAACTAATAGAGATATGAACTGTGAAAGAATTAAGTTAGCTAAAGTTTTATATGACTTTGGAATGAAAGTTGGAAGTGTGGCTTTATTGTGTCAAGACGAGAGAGTCTTTGAAGCTATGATTAATGCTGGAACACCTTGTCCAATAGATGGCAAGATAGGTAAAGACGCTATGGATATTTGGATTAAATACGATTTTGAAAGACCAGATTATAAAACATATGTTAAACGTATGGAGAAAAGAGAAGTAATAGATAAGTCTATTCAAACAGAAGTATTAAAAACTATAGAAACTCAACCAATACATAATGAGTAGAAAAACTAATACAATGTTAATAGGTTTGTTAGGTACAATACTTATGGGATTAGCTACTTGGACACTTATAACATTAATAGAACTACAACTTTTAGTAACAATGATTCAACAAGATTTATTTAGTATTGATAAACAATTTGGGAGAGTCTACAGTTTTATAGATTCAGTTAGATAAATGAAACATTTAATATTATTTATATATCATTACTCAAGTAAGTTAAGTTCTTGGTCTTGGCAAAAATTATACAAAAATAGAAAAACAGGTTTAGGTTATAAAAAATGATTTGGCTATTAGCAATAGTAATAGGAGGATGTTATGCGATACACAGCGTTAATAAGTTTGCTGATTATATTAATCCATACAACTTCCATAAAAAGTGAAGTTATTACAACAAATAATTTACTTGATAAAAACTTTGATAATGGATCTTGGACAGGAACTGCCGATGGTAGGCATGGTTCTAATGTCATTGCTTCTGAGCATGATACTTATATCCAATCTGATGATATAAGTTTAAAGAATGATGCAAATTTAACAGAATTACAAATACAAAATGGTTATACAACTAATCATGAATTTGAATATTTGCATTGGAATACATATGATTCTAGTGTTAAATCTACAGTAACTATAACAGGAGCAAATGGTGAAACAACAACACAGATTAGGAATTATAATAGTAGTAGCTGTGGCAGTGTTAACTGTGGTGATTACGTCACTGGCAGTGATACTTATACTGTACTTTCAAGTTTACAAACCGACTATGATTTATCAGTTCGATATGATTTTACAGATTCATCAAATGCTACAGAGAATCATTATGGGGTCGATGTCAGGGAACCTTCCCTCACTGTAACATACGAGTCAGATCCTTTTGTTTTAAATGAAGATATTAGAGATGAGATAAAAAATGTGTTGGAAGAATTTAAACCAGAAAAAGAATTTATAGTTAAAGAAGAATTTAAGTTTGTAGAAATTAAAACTGAACCTAAACCAATGGAAGAAACAAAGGTTATAGAGCAATATAAAACTGAACCTAAAATAGAGAAAGTTTATAATGAAAAACCTAAAGAAGAAATTAAATTAGAAACTAAAGTTGCTGATAAAATTACTGAAGAATACAAAAAAGAAGTATCTACAGAAGTTACTGAACAGGTATCAGATAATGCTAAGAAAAAAGTAATAAAAGAAGATACAGATAAGAATGATTCTAAAAAGGTAGTTAAGAAAGATTCTAAAGAAGAAGTTAAAACTAAAGTAAGCTCTACAAAGACTAAGACAAGTAAACCAAAATTAGATGTAATAATGGCTAAAGTAGACGCACAAGTTAAAGACGCATCTAAAAATTTAAACATTAAAAACATTATTAAATTAGATGCTATGCAGAAAGATTCAGTATCATTAGTAGAGTATAACAATACAGAGTTCTATAAACCTAAAGATATATATTTAGACCAAATAGCTATATTTGATAATAGATCTATTTATAAAAACTTTGATTTAGTAAAATACAGAAACAACGATATTATAGGAATTAAGAATAGAACATTAGAAGAACTAAACATAAACAAACAAAGAATATTAATAGAACTTAAGGAACTTAAGAATGAATAAATTAAAAAGTAACATTGGTGTAATTATGGTAATACTAGGACTGATTGGTTCTACAGGTACATTTTACTCTAAGTTTGCTACAATGGAATTAAAGATAGAACAGTTGTCTAATGCTACTGCACCAGATTTAACTGGTATAGAAACTAATGGTTTTGCAGTATTAGATTTAGATAAAAATATCTCTATTCTAGAAAAAGAAATAGAATTGCTGAAAGTACAATTGCAAGAACTAAAAATAAACTCATCGAATCCATTATCTCAATAGTCTCTTTCTATTATCATTTCGATAAAGTGTATTGCTTTAAGTAAATCATCTTTACCACCTTTGTCCTGGTGCCTGATAATATATTTAATTGCACATCCTTCTGGGAATAGAAGTTTGTTTTCTACTACAAATTTGCTTGGTTGAATTTTATACTTTTGGTAGTGATCACCACCTATTTGTTTATTATAAGCTTTACTCATTGAATGTTAACCTAAACTTTCCTTTATGTTTATATTTTTTACGTGGTTTATTTAATACTAAATTTTGATCATCTCTTAAAGCATAGAGATCTAACTTCATAGCTTCAGTAAACTTACGAGTAGCTTGAGAAGCATCTATTTCTGCATAAGAACATATAGTTCTAAAGTCTATAGAATCACTGGTAAGCCATTGAATAGCTTCACGCTTATCTATAATATGATATTTATATACACCATCATACATAGCATCATGTATAGCTTGGTTTATAATAGCTCTAAACAATTTAATCTGATGGTTGCTCATTAACAATTTCGTATGTCATACGTTGCTCTACAGTTTCTGCTTGTTCCCAAGTTAAACTTTTAGAGTCTAAAGAGTTATGTATTTTAATAGCTTCTTCATCTGAGTCAGCTTTAATAATAACTTCTGCAAAAGCAGGAAGTATAACCCATCTCTTAAACTTATAAATCATATAGTATTTTTACGTCTACTAGCTTCTAATGTTCTAAATAGATCTATAATAAGACCTTCTTTATCACGTTTGTTTTCTAATGTAGATGCTGTAACTTCTGCATCAAACAATTCTTTAACAGCATTGTTATAAATATCAGACGCATAAAAAGATTGTTCTTTAGCAGATATACTTTTATCTTCTGAGTTACCTGTAATATGTAATGCTTTTTTTCTTTTTAATAATCTATCTAAATATTTTACATTAGCATTTGATTCAGCGTTACTCTCATCTGTGTCTGAAAGAAATGTTAGTGCATCTTCTAATCGTTTTTCAGTTATCATTTTTATCCTCTGTTGGTTTACAATATGTTAACATAACTTGGTACTCTTTGGTATCTATTTTATAAAATATTCCTACACCTTGAGAATCTTTGTAATATAAATTTTGTTCTACATATTCTTCACAAGTTTTGTAATCTATAAATTTTTCTTTAAGAACATATTTCATTGTTAATTTTGCAGGATCTATTTCAGTTGGAATAATTAACATCATTAATAATTCAATCATAAACTCCTTAATTTAAAAAGGCACTACCACAGTGAACAACCTTGATTCTGTAGTAATGCCTAGTTTTCTAACTCGAGGGAGATAAGAAATTGTTAAAATGGTACATCGTCTTTTAGTATCTCATCGACACTAGAAGCTTTTGCATCTAATACTTTTCTGACTAAATTATCTATTTGCTGAAACTCACTATCAGTTGGTACTTTGCCACCTGACATATAAGACGCAATAAGATTACTCATAGTCAATCTATACTTTTCGGAAAATTGGTCCAAAGTATTTCTTGTTGCATAAGAATTGTTTGCTGTATTAGCAGAGTATGTAGCGTTAACTACAGGAGCTGATCCTGAGCTATCTGATACTTCACTTAAGCATTCTATTCTAGATGCTGTTTGATATTGCTTACCAGTTTTACTTGTTCTAACTGGCTGTGCATCAATTTTTAGTCTTGCTCCCTTTGGCCATCTTGATGAGCCTAAAGCTTCACCATATACAGTCATGTCTGTACCATCATCTTTAGTAATGTACACAGTAACTTGACCATCATCTTTCTCAAATGCTTTTTTAAATGAGCATTCAAATGTTTCGTGTTCCATGTTCGTTCTCCTATTTATTTGTTTTATTATTTTTCCAAACTTTTGCATTGGTTCTTATAGCCTATTTAAAGGCTTCTTGCCAAACCTTTTTTGCATATATTCTAGATGGCTCATTATCTGATTTACCCCATCTAAAGTTATCCATAGTCAATGGAAACATTTTAACTATGTCCTCTTTTGTTTTAGCAATATCCAAGATATGTTCTATATGTTTCATAGCTTGTATAATGGTCTCTAAATGACCCTCTCTGCCCTCCATATCCACGCTGTAAACGTCCTTGTAAGAACAATACAGCAATGCTGTCGGTTTATTGAAAAGGTCTTTGTACAGAGCTTGTTGACGCAAATCAGCGTCTTTTGGGTACCATCTGCTATCAATAGCACCAGATTTAAGTCTTTTTATGTAAGCAGTAGCTTTAGTATCTATGATTACATCATCAAATTCGAAGTCAGTAACACCTTTGACATCAAATTTTAAACCATATTTTTCGCCAGGCGACACAATTTCTTTCTGATAAGAAATAATTTTACCGAACTGAGGAAGTTCTTTAACAAATTGATTTGCAATTATACCAGACCAAAGACATTCGTCATCTGACTCATCACCTTTTAGTTCTAGGTATTTGGTTTTTGCAATATCTATGATAACTTCTTCATCAGTGATTTGGTTTTGCAAAGCGTGTTCTGCTGCAGCTTCAGCAGTACTGCCCATTTTCATTCTGGCGTTAGCTTCAGAACTAAAATCATACAAGTTATTAATTATCCAATGAGGTGGAGAATCAATAAAACTATTAGTTTTAGAAGCACTATGTCTATACTCAATTTTCATGTTTATCCTATGGTTAGTTATGTTCAAAAGTATTGTAGTTTATCTTATAATGTATCTTTAGATATATTAAAAGGTAAAAGAATTGTTAGTAATAGTAACGAATATAAAATATATAATTTATGTATTTTACTTTCTTGGCTATTGCACCCTACACAAGTGTATGGGTGTAAGAGCATTATTGCACGTCTACATAATTGTAACAAAAACAGAGTTTATAGATTAAATAATTTGTACAATAAAAACGAAAAATTTAGATCTTTCGTTGATAAAGAATTAGAAAATTATAAAATAAATTATGCGTCAGATTGAGAAACCAGAGCTAATTTCTACTATCTTAGATAAGCGTCAAGTATGGTTAAACATACGTGAATCTCGTTTATTATATATGTATCATCGTAAACTTATATCTATAGAATTATACGAAGCTGGTTCTCGTTATCGTATTATGTGTGAACTCCAAGGTGGAGGAACTGGCAATGTTCTAAAAGAACGTATTGACAATTCTAACACAGACTTTATAACTTCATCTCTTGGTGCTGCATTAGCAGTCAAAGATGTTGATGATGAGTTAGGTAAAAGAGTTTCTAAAATTATGAAATTGTTTTGTCATTTTAATTATGGTATTATTGAGATAGCAAATATTTTAGGTTTAACAGAACGCAAAGCATCTAACCAAGTACATGAAGGGTTATCAGATTTAGCAATTTATTATGGCTACAAAAAAGTGCACAATACTATCAGAGGAAAAGGTACAAAGAATAAAAGATAAAGAATATCTTAAATGGGTAGCTTCTAATCCATGTATCTTATGTCAAGACACACAGTCTCAAGCACACCATATAACTTTTGCTATGCCTAGAGGTTTCTCACAGAAAGTTGGAGATCAATTTACTGTTCCTCTTTGCTATAAACATCATCATCAATTGCATACTAATGGTATGAGTGAAAAAGATTTTTGGATCAAATTAGATATAGATGCTGTTGATATATGCTCTAAATTCTATAGTCATTACCACGATATGTGGAAGAATAAGAACTTTTTTTATGATGATTCTATGCTTTGGCGTACAGTTTATGATGAACTTGTACCTAAGATACAGAATAACATTGATTTTTTACTGCAACCCAAATAATTAATATAAATATCCTCACTAGAAGTACGCACATATGAATAAATTATTAAAGTTTCCTAAGAAATCTAAAAAGAATTATTCTGAAACATTCTTGGATAATGTTAAACCAGAAGCTATTGGCGATTTTATTAAACGTCAAAATCCTGATATGTGTATTAGAGCTGCAGACGCAATGGCTCTAGCTATTATTTACAGTACATATCTTCAATTAGTCTTTGACGAAGAAGGTCACAATGTTCCAGATAACATTATGGACGCTTTAGACGAGAACGATAGATCAACTTTTATATGGGCTGCTAATGGCAAAGAAACTCTCCACTAAAAACAAAGTTTGTTTTACTTCTAAAGAATCTACAATCTTTCCTTACGACAAATATAGAGTGGAGTGGCTTGACTGTATAAGTGATTCAGGTTGGGCAGATAAAAAAGAATTTATTAATATGAAATTAGCTACACCTGTAAATGAAGGTTGGCTATTTTCTAAAGACAAAAATTACGTTAAGCTGTTTGCAGCATACATACCTGAAGATGATGGTACATATACTTATGGAGATCGTACTAATATTCCTACGTCTTGGGTTGTTAAGATAACTAAAATTTAATAAAACAGCCGTTATCTGGTGTTTAAACTCACCAGCCCTAACAGGTACGGAATCCGATTGAACTGTTTTAATTTAATTGGCTTTGTATATTATTTAATAAAACTTTATATTAAGCTGGTATAAATTTAATACGTTTACCACTTTTGTCGTAACCAATTAACAAGTCAGACAGTCTCCCATCTGGCTCTATCTAAAATAGGTAAAAGGTTGCGAACCTTTCTTTAGTATCAAAACCTAATCAGAATTCTTAAATACCTTTTGTAGTATACATATCATTAATATTATCAGAATCTTTTTGAGCTTCTGTTTTTAATGGGTCTGTATATACTTCTTCTACTTTAATTGTAGAGTGTTCTATTATACGTTTTCTAGTAGCTGTTATCTCAGCTTTAACATGGTCTTTAGCGTGTTCTAATACCTGAATTAACTTTGGAAAGTTAGTTGGGTATATACCATATATACTTAGATCGTTAATTGCTGTCGCTACTCTTTGAAGTCCTCTTTGACGTTTTTCTAGTCTCAGAATCTCGCTGTCTGGCATTATCATTTTCTTCCATCTCCTTTATTATACGTTTTAACTTATCTATTTCTAATTGCTTTCCAGCAAGTAGCATACGCATTGCTCTTTCATCCATGGTCTCTTACCTCTGTTAAGTGTGTGTCTAATTGTTCAGACAATTGCTCATATTCTACAAGCCATTCTTGTAAAATCAAGGAATGTTTATCATGTAGAAAACCACATTCTATAGCATTACCAAGTACTGCAACAGATTCTTTAGCATCAGATAACTGATTTACTAAATTATCTATTTCATACTTTCTTGACTTATTTTTAGATATAACTTCTAGATGTTCATCTTTAAGTTCTGTCATTTTTGCATCTCCTCTACAGCACCTCTTGCTGAGTTTAGTTTATCAGTCATTAATTTATCTAAGTTATTTTTCATAGACTCATATTTTAATTGAGTCAGTTGATGTTCTTCTTTTTCCAAATCTAAATCTTTACGAAGTTTTAATACTTCTTGTAATGATTTACTTAACTTAGATCTTAAATCTAAGATTAATGTATTTAGTTCAAACAAAGAATCATTCATATTTTCTTGTTCTTTTAAGTTTTCCATACCTTCATTCATTATTTTCCTCCTTTTGTATAACGCATACTGTACCATGTAATACAGATCCTGGCAATGCCATATGACCTGTCTTATCTTGCCATGCTTTCCAAGCCACTGTAGCTCCTATATTTGGTTGAGAATCTTCTTGCATAAGAAATTCCTCATCAAAGTATATATCTACATACCCATCTTTTCTATTAGAATACTCAGGGTAATAAGCTTTAGACATTTCTATCATACTACAATCTATTTGTTTATACATATCTTGAAATGTAGGTTTTTTAGAATAATCAACAGATTCTGTTGTATTATCTGATTTAATTACGTGTAATTTATACATTATTCTTCCTCATAAGGTTCAAAAGTAACTTCTATTTTACAAGTTTTACCTTCATGTTTATGCCAAACATCATCTAAATTATCTATTAAAGATATAAAATCTTTACTTTGAATACATTCGTCTGATGTTAAGTATTGAGTTACTGTAGTAGTTTTACTTTTCTTTTGATTTTTCCAAGTATAGTCCATTGAAAATATTTTATATTTATCTATGTGCATTAGTTCATCCATTTAGTTAATTGTTTTTATGTATTGGTGGTAAGTCGTTTCCATCAATAATTTTTAATATTGATTCTTTTATAAAATCAGTACTATTTTTTTGTCCATTTTTTCCATAAATATGCTGAAAATTAGCCCAAAATATTAAAAAATAAGTAGATATTATATGATCGCAATTTTTTGTATCAAATATTTTGTCATAGCCATCTATATAATCTTGTACATTTTTTTTTACATTTTCTTGCAACTTAAAAAACAAATCATCTTTTTTAAATTCACTTGAAAGTTTTTTAATCATTAATTCATCCATTTGGTTAATTGTTTGCTTACTAACTCTACGTATCTAAACCACTCTAATATAAAGTTACGTTTTTTACCTGCACGTTCTTTAGTTATTTGTTTGATAGCTTTGTTAGTTGCTCTATCTAGTAAGTCTGTTTGGTCTTTAAGTTTCATCTGCATATACCTCATCATCTTCTTCGTTATATTTAATTTTTGCAATTTCTTGTACTTTACTAATTTGAGTATAATCTTTGGCATAAGAGCATACACAATCTTTACCATCTTCAGTTGATAAATCTAGCTTATGTTCTTCTAACCATTTATTCATAGCTTCATTTTGATCTTCGCCTATTACTTGCCATTTAGTTACATAAGTAACTTCGTACTCTATCTCGTATACTTTTTTATCTACATCATTGTGAAATAAACATAATGATTCATCTATCATAACTACCTTTCTATAAGGGCTAAGCCCCACAAAATGTGTAGGGCTTTGACCGATATTATTTATTTAGTAATTGCTAAGAACTCTGGCTTAGGAATTGTAGTTGTATTTATTTTTTCTTTAGACATTTCTATATCTATTGTTTTCCAAACTGTAGCAAGAGATTGACCTGCGTTAAGTAAGTTCTTACAATATTCTTTAGACATATCTAACATTTGTAATGATTTACCTCTTGGGCCTTTATAAAAGTTACGTGTAGTTTCTTCATGACATAACTTTTTAAGTAACCTATCGAGCTCATCTGGTTGTTTAAGTAGGGATCTACTAATTTCACTTTCCCACTTTCTAACTTTCTTCCATTGCTCTAATTTATCTTCTAAAGTGTTGATAGCATTGTCTAATTTACCTTTTTTTAAAAGTAAAACATTATCCATTTCGCTCTCAAACTTTTTATGATCTTCATAGTAAGCATATACTTCTTTGTGCATTGTATTGATTTTTAATTTATCTTTAAATGCTTCAAAGTTATCTTCTGACTCTTTGTCTATGATGTCTTGCATCTCAGTTTTTAAAGTATTTTTTCTATCATCATACTTTGTTTCTAAGAAGTGATCTATATGATCCATCTCTGCTTGTCTTATAGGTGTTTTAGTGCTGCTCATGCTATCTCCTTTTGTTGATTGATTTTACTTACATTTTCTAACTTGTCTGCAATCTCCTTAGCGTCTATTGATTTGTCCATTCTTTGACAAACTCTAATAAACAATGATGTTGCAGTAGTTTTCTTACCCATAGGGTCTAGCATTTTTAACGATTGCGTTTCTGCAACAGTTTCATGGCATAGTCCTATAAGTTCTGCATAATAAGTAAGCATAGGCTTATATTTATCTGCTACTCTAGATTTAACTGGTAGTTTTGTCTGCATTGTTATCCTCCTTTTTTAGTTTGATTTCAATTGGCATTTCTAATGTATCAGGCATATTTTTTTCTACTGCCTTGCATACACCTATAATCATTCTTAATGGGAATGTTATAGATTTTACTATTGCTTCACCTACTTTTTCTATACGTTTCATGTGCTTCCTTTTTTTTGGTTAATCTATTATATTTAATAGTTGTTTTCATATACTCATCTTCAAACTCTTTTGTCCCAGGAATTGGATCGACATCTTCGATGAGCCAATTCCAAGCTTTCCTGATGGCTAAACCACCAACAGTATAAGTAACAAATCGAATAACAGTAAAAACTCCATTCATTAGTCTCCCTTCATTTCTTGGATTATATTTTTATATCTTGGATTATTTTCGTTAAAGTAGTTTTGTCTACCTACTGTATCTATCTTATCCCAAGATCTTTGTATTTGACTTGCTCTTTGTGGGTAGGGAGTATCAAAACTATGTTCTGGTATTTGTTTACACCACTCATCAAAGATTGCTTCTGGTTTATCAGTTAAAAATAACTGTATATCCCATTTCTTTTGTCTGCATATATCTATAAGATTTTCTGCAGCCAATCTATTTATACATCGTTCATACTTTTGTATTTGTTGAAACGATACATTTAAACATTTAGATATTTGTGTTTGGGTAAACCCATTCCACACTCTATGTAATACTAGCACTTTAGCTATATTTTTATTGATCTCATAATTGTTAAACGCTTTAACTCGCTTACCCATTATCACCTCCATATATTTTATTTAATACCAATAGCTCACGCTTGTCGGAGCTAGTGGGTACTGTCACTACTCTAATTGATGGTTTCTTATCTCTATATACTTTAACTATCTGTATATATCCCATCTTGGGATAAAGGATAGGTAGGTGGATTACTTTAAGAAAGTACTTCTTCCACCACAGTATATTTTCTTTTCTTATCGAGCCAGTAAAGTCCTGATTATACAGTAGCTTGACTGCTCTGCTTAGATTTATTGGATTTTCTCGGAACTTTCCTTCTATTATTACTCTGAACATTGTTAACCTCTTTGTTGCTAGTAAATCCACTAATCCATAGTAGGTGGTCTGCCCAAGCTTTCGCTGTCCAGAATTTAGGTGTTCCTAATTTAGTTTTTTTCATGCTTTTTTTATACTCCATATTGAATATCTACCTTGTTCATTAGATTCGTGAGTTTCCATTTGATCAAAAAATTTTTTACTCACTCTACTGTGATTACGCCAGTAGCCATCTGTTTGATTTACCTCATCAGGTGTCATAATTATTCTTTTAGTTTTAATAAACTTATCTCTATTCCATGGGTCTGAATTAAGTCTATATTGTACTTTGTATACTATTAATCTTCTATTCATTGTCCTCCTTTGGTATTGGTATATTGCCTAGTTTCTGAGCCATTAGCATTACAGCTGACTTACATTCACTAGATGTTAATAAATCATACATAGCTAATTTATATAATGCTCTGCACTCTAAATCTGTAAAGTCATATTTTATTGAGTCCATTAGCTTATATCTTATCTGATCAAGCTCATGTTTAGTAATACCTAACTCATTTAAATTATCTTTCATATATTCTCCTATTAGGGGTAACCCCTCATTACGAGGGGGTGTACCCAATTATCTACTTCTTAGCTAAGATCTCATTCATCTTGCTATCTAACGCATCTATCTTGGCATTTAAGCCTTTGATAAGATCATACTGAGCTTTAGGCATATACTTGCCAGGATTAGCTTTAACGTAAGCTATTCTATCTTCTGCTGATTTAGACTCAGCGTATGGTATAAACGTTTGTTGTGTTGTCATAAGTAACTCCTATTGTTGACAATTATTATTATTACTCGTTGTAATAATGATTGGCTTATTTAATATCCTATTCATTTCTTTATCTCTTTCGATTAGAACAGAATTCTCTGGGAAAGGGAACTCGTACTGATTAAGCTGATAGTTACTATGCTTATCTGTATCTCCCTCTACTTGCTGTAACATTTCGTATGTTATCATATATCCTCCTTATTTCTGGGGTGAGATTGACTTATATAAATTATAAGCTACTACCCCCCCTATTACTTGACCTAATATCATTATAGTTAACCATATACATAGTAGGCTTATCATTATAGTACTTAACATATCTTATCTCCTTTGGTTGATTGATATACCTACACACACATCTAATAATGTCTGGATATAGGTACTTTATACGTTGCTATCAATTACACTAGCAATCAAGATGTCTAGTATTATCAATAGGTTAAATCATTATCGGCAATCAATTAATCAATAGACAAGCTAAGGTTAATTAACTACCAATATATAATAACAACTTATAACGCTGTCACTTGCGACAGCGATTATCAGTTGACTAACAAGAACTTAATAAAAGACAGCGAACAACAGTGAGCTGAAGAACTAACAACAATAACAATTAAGGTGGGTTTTAGATTCACCCCATCGTCATGATAGTCGTAGAACTATCTGACTATAGGGGGGTTATGTACACCACCATAACAAAGGGGACATCATTATGATACCAGCAGCAGGAACAATAGGATTAAGAATCCTAAAGACACTATATAAGACAAAAGGTAAGATTGGCAAAGTATCTACTAACCTAGCTGATAAAGCAGGAAAAGCAGGGTTTACTGGAACATCTAAAGCAATTACAGGTGTATCTAAAAAGGTACATTCAGGCTCTAGAATGGTAGGAAAAACTATCAAGAAGAATCCTAAGTCTAGCTCAGCAGTAGCTGGTGCATCACTTATGGCATTTCTTGACGATTAATGGCTAAGCAGAATTTTAGCAGCTTTATACCTAGAGATAAACCTAAGAAAAGACCAGGAATCCACAAAAAATCGAAATCGAAATCGGAAAAACTACAGCAAAGTCACAATAGATATAAAGGACAAGGAAAATAATCATGAGATCATATTTACAATTCCCAGTTATCAAGGAACTATCAGCAAAAGTTTTAAAAAAGAGCTGGAAGAAACGTGATGCATTGGTAAAGAACTTAAAAGATCCTAAGTTTAGAGCTAAAGCTAAGCTTAAAGACTACAAATCTAGCGTATAATGGCACAAACAGCAGCATGGCAACGAAAAGAAGGTAAAAACCCAAAAGGTGGGTTGAATGCTAAAGGTCGAGCTAGTTATAAGAAGCAGACTGGAGGAACATTAAAAGCTCCTAGTAAAAAAGTAGGGAATAAAAGACGTGCGTCATTCTGTGCTAGAATGAGTGGCATGAAAAAGAAACTTACCTCTGCTAAGACTGCAAGAGATCCTAATTCAAGAATCAATAAGTCATTAAGAGCATGGAACTGCTAATGAGAGATACTAAACTTATTAATGCTTATGTAGTACAACAAGCACGAGAAAAAAAAAGACAAGAATTATTCAAAGTGTTAAAAAAAGAAGTAGAAACTGGAGCTAATGGCACACAGGACTACATTATTAAAAAAGGCATAAACAAAGATAAACTAGCAAAGAAATAATATGAAAAAACCAATAGTAAAAAAGAAAACAGTAAAGCTAATTAAAAAAGTAAGACCATTAGCTATACCTGCAGCTATCTTTACAGCAGGAGCATATGCTTATGGTAAAACACCAATGGCTAGAAAAAATCAAAATATGAGAATAGAGATGCAAGCCATTGCTAAAGAAAGAAAAACAAGAGATATTTCAAAATTAGAAATAAAAACAAGATTAAATAAGGCTAAAAAAAGCAAAAGAGAATTTACATACTTTGGATTTGGAGATTAATATGGATAAAAAATTAGAAAAACTAGCTGACGAAATGATTAGATTGTCTCCAGAAGAAGGACAGCAACTATCATTAATTATTAAAGCTAAGATTATGCCAGAGATGGCTAAACAGCAACAGCAACAAGGATTACTACAGCAGCAAAATCCTCAAGCTCAACAGCAAATGGCTAATATGGGTAAGAGACCACAACAAGGTCAAGTACCTATGCCTAATGCAAGAATGGCTGCACAACAAGGTTTATTAAAATAGGATAATTATTATGCCAATGGTAGGAAAAAAGAAGTACCCATATACAAAAGCTGGTAAAAAAAAAGCTAAGATGGCTGCTAAAAAATCAGGTAAAAAAGTTAAAAGAGGTTACTAATGATTATAGGTGGAGATAAAGGTTTTGGTAAAACACCAAAGAAAAAACCTTCTGTATTTAAGAAGGCTGCTAAGACTATAGTAAAAAAAGGAATTAAGTTTGCAGTAAGTCCATTAACTCTTGGAATAACTGCAGGTACTATTTTGTATAAAGGTGGAAAAGCTAAAAGTTTTAAATATTCTAATGTTAGACAATTTGACAAAAGAGGAAGAAAAATAACATAATGGTTGAAGATAACAAATTACCAGATCAAGAGGGCAAAACATCAGATAACCATGGTGGTAAAAGACCAGGTTCTGGTAGACCTTTAGGTGCTAAGACTAAAAAGAATTGGAAGTCTATGCAGGAGATGGCTGAGAAATATCAACATTCTCCTTTGGATTACTTATTAGCTGTGTTAAACAATCCTATGAGCTCACCTGAACGTAAAATGTACGCAGCCGAAAAGGCAGCACCATTCGTTCACCCAAGGTTAGCGTCAACAACATCTAAAATAGGAACAGATGAACCAATCGCAATCAAAGTCTCCTGGCAAAAAGACGACTAATAAAAAAGTCGCTAAGATAGAAATACCTTACAAGCCAAGACCTTATCAGTTAGACGTTCATAACTCACTTAAAAGATTTAGTGTTCTAGTATGTCACAGACGATTTGGGAAATCAGTACTAGCTATTAACGAATTAATTAAAACAGCAGCAGACAAACCAAGATCTTTGTGTGCATTCATAGCTCCGACTTACCGACAAGGTAAATCAATCGCTTGGGAATATTTAAAATTCTACACAGAACCTTTAATGAAATTTGGTGGTAGTAGAAATGAAACAGAATTAAGAATAGATCTATTCAATCACTCACGTATTCAAATCTTTGGAGCAGATAATCCAGATAGTATTCGTGGTATGGGTTTTGATAAAGTTGTTATGGACGAATACGCAATCATGTCCCCTAGAGTATGGACCGAAATTGTTAGACCAGCAGTATCTGATAAACTAGGATCAGTTTTATTTATTGGAACTCCAATGGGACACAATCAGTTCTGGGAAGTATTTGATTTTGCACAACGTGGTCATAAAGATTGGTATGGGAAATTATACAGAGCATCTGAAACAGGAGTAATCCCTGATGACGAGCTCCAACAAGCTAAGGATATAATGAGTCCTGAGCAGTACGAACAAGAATTTGAATGTTCATTTACTGCAGCAGTATCAGGAAGTTACTTTGGAAGGTTAATAACTAAAGCAGATAAAGAAAAAAGAATTGGTGAAGTACCTTATGATGAATCAGTAGGTGTAGAAACTTGGTGGGACTTAGGTATTGGAGATTCAACTGCAATATGGTTTGCACAAAGAGTTGGAACTGAAATTCATTTAATAGATTATTACGAAACTTCAGGTGAATCATTAGCACACTATGCTGATATACTAACTGAAAAAGACTATGCATATAGTCGACATATAGCACCTCACGATATTATGGCGAGAGAGCTTGGAACAGGTAAGTCAAGATTAGAAGTTTCACAAGAACTTGGTATTGACTTTGAGGTAGCACCTAAGTTAGAAGTAGATCATGGAATTGAATCTGTAAGAAATACATTAGGAAATTGTTATTTTGACAGAGTAAAATGTAAAACAGGATTAGATGCTTTAAGACAGTATCGAAAACAATGGGACGACAAGAATCAAGTATTTAAAAACAAACCACTTCATGACTGGTGTTCACACGCAAGTGATGCATTTAGATATGGATGTGTACACGACCCAATTGATACATCAGACTGGGATAAACCAATTAATATAGATACAAAATACGTAGTATGAAAAATAAAGAAAAATCACAAAAAGAAATATTATCAGTAGTAAGCAGAGAAATACATAACGCATCAGGTTATATTGGTGGAGAACTTGTAGCTAAAAGAAAAAAGTCATTAGAATATTATTTAGGACAACCTCTTGGTAACGAACAAGAAGGTAGATCTCAAGTTGTTTCTAATGATGTTTTAGATACAGTAGAAAGTTTAATGCCATCATTGATGAGAATTTTTACATCAGGTGATAATGTATTTAGTTGTGAAGGACAAGGGCCTGAAGATGAAGAAATGGCTAGACAATGTTCTGACTATTTAAACTATATATTTTATAAACAGAATGATGGTTTCTTAGCGTTATACACAGCATTCAAAGATGCATTGATCCAAAAGAATGGAATCCTAAAAGTATATTGGGATGATGCACAAAAAATTGAAAGAGAAGAATATTCTAGATTAACAGATGATGAGTTTAATGATTTGGTTTCTATGGATCAAATTAAAGTTAAAAATCATACTGAATACGAAGAAAAAATAACTGATGCATCTGGTAAAGAAATAGATACAGTTAAACTACATGATGTAGTAATTAATAGAATAGAAATTCATGGTAAGGTTAAAATAGAACCAGTACCACCAGAAGAATTTTTAATTGAACGTAGATGCAAATCAATTGATACTGCTAATTTTGTTTGTCACAGAGTGAACAAAACAAGAACAGAATTAATAGAGATGGGTTATGATAAAGAATTAGTAGAGTCATTACCACAAGGTGATGGTGATTATTATACAGAAGATAAATTTACAAGACACCAAGGTGTAGACTTTTCACATGGAGAAACAGATGGAGATAAAAGTACACAGGATGTTTTAATTCACGAATGCTATGTAAGAATGGATGTAGATGGTGATGGTAAAGCAGAGTTATTAAAAATCACTGTTGCAGGTGATGGTAAGAAATTTCTTGATATGGAAGAAATAGATACAATGCCTTTTATATCTATGACTCCAGTTATCATGCCACACAGATTCTATGGAAGAAGTGTAGCTGAATTAGTAGAAGATATACAATTAATAAAATCAACTGTAATGCGACAGATGTTAGACAATATGTATCTAACAAATAATAATAGAGTTGCAGTACAAGATGGACAAGTGTCTATGGATGATCTCTTAACGAATCGTCCTGGAGGAATCGTGAGAACGAAACAACCTCCTCAAAATGTAATGATGCCTATTCAGGCTCAACCCATTACAGAACAGGCAAGTGGTATGTTAGCTTATTTAGATTCTGTTAAAGAAACTAGAACAGGCGTAACAAAACAATCACAAGGGCTAGATTCAAATGCACTAAGCAGTACAGCAACTGGTCAAAACCAAAGTCTAACACAATCGCAAATGAGAATGGAGTTAATCGCCAGAATTTTTGCTGAGACTGGTGTGAAAGATTTAGCCTTAAAGATGTTTGAGCTTACTTGCAAGTATCAGAATAAAGAACAAATAGTAAGAATCAGAGGAAAGTATATTCCTATGAGACCTTACGAATGGAAAGACAGAGTTAATATTACAGTACAAGTAGGATTAGGTACTGGATCAAAAGAACAGCAGTTAATATTGATGAATGCTATATTAGAAAGACAAATGTCAGCAATCAATCTACAACAGAATGTTCATGGCCCAATGGTTAATCTAAGAAATATTTACAACTCTTTGAAAAAATTAGTTGAAAATGCAGGTCTAAATAGTATAGAACCATACTTCATGGATCCAGAAGTGGGAGCAGCACAAATGCCACCTATTCCTCCTAAGCCACCTACTGAATTTGAGAAGGTGACGTTAGCCCAAGTACAAGGTGAAAACCAACGTGCACAATTAAAGGCAGAAACGGAAGCTAAAGGATTAGAAGGCAAAATGAGACAAGCACTTCTAGACTATGAACTAGCCATCAAAGAAATGGAATTGAAATACAATACCAAAATTGATGAACTAGAACTTAAACGAAGATCCATGTTAGAACAAACTGATCTACAAAAATCAGGAGATCTAATGGGGCAAATAGTGAGAGGACAGAAGCAATTCTTTAATGATGGACAAGGAAATACTAATAAGGGAGGGCAAGAGAGCCCAGCAGCTGCTGGACGATCCCCTTCTAAAGAAAGCATTTGAAGATCTTTCTGAAATTTACAGACTAGAGATCTTTAACACAAGTTTCGCAGACGATGATACTCGTAGAAACCTTTGGGTAGCCTTTAATATGGTGGATAAAATCAAAGGACATTTACTAAGTGTTATGTCAAGTGGAAGGCTAGCTCAAGCAGATATAGAGCAATTAAACAAACGAAGTTAATCTAACGAAACTTCAATTTCGTCAACCAATGGAAGGAACGATACAATGGCAGATCCAATACAAGGTGCAGCAGAAAAAATTTCAGGAATACTGAATCCTACAAAGGACACTCAAGTACCAGAAACTAAAGCAGAACCTTCAGAGTCAATTCCTGAGACACAGGAAGTTCAAGAGAGTCAATCAGAGTCGAACGAAACTCCAGTAGAACAGACAACTGAGAATACTGAGACTGAAGAAGAAACTACAACAGAATTAGAGACACCAGAACTCCACCGAGTAAAAGTAAGTGGTCAAGAGTTAGAGGTGAGCCTCGATGAGCTGAAAGCAGGATATTCTAGAGACTCGGATTATAGACAAAAAACTCATACTTTAGGGATGGAAAAGAGAGATCTTGAAACTCAAAAGAATAGTTTGCGTCAAAATTACGACACTCGTTTATCAGAACTAAACGATTTAATTTCGACAGCTGATCAATTTGTGAAAAACAAACAAGGTGGACAAGACCTTGCTAAACTTTACCAAGAAGATCCTACAGAAGCTTCAAGACTTGACTTTGAATTAAGACAAGAAAGTAGCAGAATAGAATCTTTAAAGTCTAAAGCAAGAGAAGTTCAATCTCAACAATATGAGAGTTACCTTCAAACACAAAAAGAATTAGCTGCAACAAAAATACCAGAGTTTAGCGATCCTAATAAAGCTGATAATTTTAAACTTAGTATGCGTAATACGTTACGAGACTATGGTTTTAATGATCAAGAAATAGGAAGCCTTGCAGACCATAGATTTTTAATGGTTGCAAAAGACGCTATGAGTTTTAAATCTAGAACAGATAAAAGACCTATAGCTTCTAAGAAGGTAGCAAATGCTCCCAAGGTTTTAAAAGCTGGTGTTGCTAAATCGGATGTTAGTTCAGGTAGAGAGCAAGTAAGAAATAAAATCAATACGCTAAGAAAGTCTGGTCACATTAAAGATGCCCAGTCTGCCATAGCTGATATGATTAATCTTAAATCTCAACAAAGGAAATAAACAATGGCACAACCAACTAATACGTTTGACACGTATGATTCAGTAGGCGAAAGAGAAGATCTTTCTGACGTTATCTACTCAATCTCACCAACAGATACACCATTTTTAAGTTCTGCTGCTAAAACACAAGCAACTGCAGTAGTTCACGAATGGCAAACAGACGCACTTGAAGCAGCAGTAACTAACAATGCTGTTATTGAAGGTGACGAAGCAACTTTAGACGCATCAACTGCAACAGTTAGACTTTCTAACAGTGCACAAATTATGGATAAAACTGTAGTTATCACTGGAACTCAAGAGTCTGTAGATAAAGCAGGTAGAGCATCTGAAATCGCTTACCAAATAGCTAAAAAAGCTAAAGAACTAAAAAGAGACATGGAAGCTACTATTACTGGCAACATTGCTGAAGAAACTGGTGATGCAACAACAGCAAGAAAAATGGGAACTCTTGGAGCTTGGGTTATCAGTAATGATGATAAAGCAGGTGATGGTACAACAGGAACTGGTCTTGGAAACACTGCTAGAACTGATGGAACTCAAAGAGCTTTCACTGAAGCATCTCTTAAAGCAGTAATCAAATCAGTATGGAATGCTGGTGGAGACCCATCTATGATTATGTGTGGGCCTTTCAACAAGCAAAAATTATCAGGATTTACTGGTAATTCTACTAGATTTGACGCTGGTGCAGATGCAACTTTATACACTTCAGTAGACGTGTACGCATCTGACTTTGGTCAACTTCAAGTAGTACCTAATAGATTCTCTAGAGATAGAGACGCTTATGTACTTGATATGGAATATTTCGGTATTGCATTCTTAAGAGACTTTTCTATGCATGAACTAGCAAAAACTGGTGACTCAGAAAAAAGACAACTTCTTGTAGAAGCAACTCTTGAATCTAGAAACGAAGCAGCTTCAGGTTTAGTTGCTGACTTAACTACTTCATAATAAAACACATCTATAGGGGAGTAACCTAATACTACTCCCCTATTATTTAATTAAACATTGAAGATCAGAGATAGGTTATGATCGGAACAATAGGATAATAAAATGAGAACATTAAACGACTACTTTATAACATCAGCAATACCTGACGTATCATCAGCATCTTCAACTTTTGTTGTTGTGCCAGACTCAGGTAGAATTATTAAAATTTTTGCACATAACAAAGTAACTACTACAGGAACAGCAGAGATTACTTTTGAAATAGATGGTGTAGCTTGTACTACTGGAGCTATTAGTCATATAGCTGCAAGTTCTGCTGGAAAACAATATACTGCAGAACCCTCAGGTTTAAACGAAGTAAACGAAGGATCAGTAATTGAAGCTATCACAGATGGTGGCTCAACAAATGCTTCTAAAATGGAACTTACTTTCGTTATAAGAAGATAATTAATTATGGGGGTGGCAACATCCCCAAACAAAAGGAAAATAAAATGCATATAGCAATGAGACCTATTACAACTCAAAAATTATCATCTAGTGGTACATCAAGTGCAACAGATGCATTTGGAGATAATATAGAATATGTTAGAATAGTAGCAGACGCAGATTGTCATATAGAATTTGGAATAGCTCCAACAGCAACTTCAAGTAAAATTTTTTTACCTGCAAAAGATATAGAATATTTTAAAGTATCTGGTGGAGAAAAAGTAGCAGCAATTGGAACAGCAAATTTATATGTAACAGAACTAACTGAATAATTATGGCTAGAGTAAGATCAATAGAATATGATGCAGGTGTAAAGACTAAATACATCCAAGAGTCTAATGGTCAATTGACTATTAATAATTCTCAAGATGTAAACCCTTTGTTAAAAAGAAACAAAGCTCTTTACAATCATGACAGAGGTTATATCTCAGGTGCTAAAGAAATGAAAAGAGTGGCAAGTATTCCACCTTTAATACTTTCAATATGGGCTAAAGAATATAACGGAACTAACAACTGGTTTCAATTACCTAAAGACATTCAAAGAAAAATAATGAGAACTAAACTTAATAGTAGTGAGTTTAGATATTTTAGAACAGCTGAAGGAAATTTATAATGGCATTAACAACATATTCAGGACTAAAAGCATCTATAGCAGATTGGCTTAATAGATCTGACTTAACAAATCAAATTGACGATTTCATTGGATTAGCTGAAGCTGATTTCAATGCTAAGTTAAGAATAAGACAAATGGAACAGATTGATGCTATTACAATAGACTCAGAAACTGAAACAGTTCCTACTGGTTTTATTGGAGTAAGATCATTTTATATATTGTCTGCTGCTACTAAGTACGCATTAAAATATATTACACCTCATAATATGTTTGAAATTAAGGCAGGATCTACAACTGCAAGACCAAGAGTTTATACAATTCAAAGTGATGACGCAGCAGAATCTTTAAGATTTGGCCCTGCACCAGACACAGCTTATACTGGTTACTTATCATATTATAAAAGATTTACAGCATTAAGCGATACAGCTACATCTAATTACATATTAACTAATCACCCTGGAATATATTTGTATGGTTCTTTATACCATGCAGCTAACTTCTTAGGTGGTATAGATCCTAACCAAGTTCAACAATGGTTACAAATGTATATCGCAGCTATGGAAAGATGCGAAAATAACGACAAACAAGATTCATATGGTGGAGCTCCTGTTCAACAAAGAACAGATATACAAACCGACTTATCATTTTACAGGTCTAGATAATGCAAATACCTTTTGGAGAATGGATGCCTGATCAACCAGAACATGGTATGAAAGGGGCTAACGTAGCAACTAATGTTTACCATGCTTTAGGATCTTATAAAAGATTCCCATCATTAGTATCATACTCAGGAGCATCAACAACTGTTACAGATGCACATGGTTCAGGATCATTTAGAGATAACTCTAATGCTGTATTTAATTTTGTAGCAACTAAAACAGATTTATTTCAATTAGCATCAGGAACTTTTACTTCTCGTAAAGGAAGCTTAACAGGAGATGATGATGACTATTGGACATTCACACAATTTGGTGAATACGTAATTGCAAGTAATGGAGTAGATGCAGCTCAATATTATTTAATGGGAACATCAACTAACTTTGCTAATCTTACAGCAATTCAAACAGCAGGGACTTGTCCTTTGTTTAGAGTCTCTGGAGTAATTAGGGATTTCTTAGTTGTAGGTAATATTAGTGGAGCAACAAACAGAATTCAATGGTCTGGTATTAATGACATAACTATATGGTCAGGTAAACAATCAGACTACCAAGACCTTCCAGGATCAGGTGGTAGAGTTGTAGCTATAACTTCTGGAGAAGTAGGTTATGTATTTAGACAAAATCAAATAGTTCGTATGGACTATGTTGGTGGAGCAACAGTATTTAGACTGTCAGTTATATCTCCAAACAGAGGAGCAGTATACGGAAAAACAGTATGTCAAGATAATAGA
>Ga0222675_1000142_pt1 | contig 37732 bp, 33 predicted proteins | sample AntAcemetagen868_FD_179818 | JGI IMG/M metagenome (GOLD analysis project Ga0222675, IMG submission 179818) | Saline water microbial communities from Ace Lake, Antarctica - #868 | ecosystem: Environmental > Aquatic > Non-marine Saline and Alkaline > Saline | place: Antarctica: Ace Lake...
CTATCACCACAAACCATTGTACGACCTGGCAATGTAATACCAAGCTCAGGCCCAATCACATGTACAATGCCTTGAAATGGATGACCGAGGCCATATAATTCGACTTTGTGTTTTGCACAATTCGCTAGCAATGTATCTACCTGATGCCTCGAGAGCGCTTCTTTAATGGGTAAATGTTGATTCTTAGTTGGGATATTATGGTCAGGTGTAGCGACCATCTTTTCTTTTCTAAATAGCGATAAGCCTCGCTTTTCTAATTCTGAGAAAGCTTGTGGGCTAGTAACTTCATGGATCAGGTGCCTATCGATATAGAGCACATCCATACCGCCATCTAACTCCTTGACGACATGAGCACTCCATACTTTTTCAAATAATGTCTTTCCCATGGCTAAACAGCTACTTTATGTCTTAATGAAGCAATCTCATGTAGATCGTCATCTTGTACTTCTTTCTTAGCATCGGCTACTTCTAAGAAGCTCTTATATACGACATCCAGTTCATCTCTAGTGAGCTCATAGCCAATATTCTTCATTCTATAGGCTAAAGCAGCTCTTCCGCTTCGTGCGGTTAGAATAATTGAAGAATGGTCTACGCCAACTTCTTTCGGATCGATGATCTCGTAGGTCTCTCTATTCTTAATGACACCATCTTGATGAATGCCTGAAGAGTGTGCAAAGGCATTTGCACCCACTATTGCTTTGTTCGGTTGCACTGGTACGCGCATCGTATCAGAAACATAACGAGATATAGCATTCAACTGCTTGGTATCAACGCCAGTAGTTTTATTTAGATAAGGATGTTGCTTTAACACCATCACCACTTCTTCTAATGCCGTATTACCTGCTCTTTCACCAATGCCGTTGATGGTACATTCAATCTGAGTGGCACCATTAATCACCCCAGCGATTGAATTGGCTGTTGCCATTCCCAAATCATTATGGCAATGCGTAGATAAGATCACATTATGAATGCCTTTTACGTTTTCTTTTAAGAACTTGATCTTGGCACCATATTCATCAGGTAAGCAATAACCTGTGGTATCAGGTATGTTTAAGACTGTAGCCCCTGACTGAATCGCATGTTCGCAGACTCTTGCCAGAAACTCATTATCTGTCCTTCCTGCATCCTCAGCATAAAATTCGACATCTTCTACATACTTTTTTGCTAATGAAACAGCAGCGATAGCGCGCTCTATTATCTTCTCTCTTGTAGAATTCAGTTTGAACTTAATATGCGATTCGGAGGTGCCAATTCCTGTATGGATCCGTGGCCTAACTGCGTGTTCGAGTGATTCCGCAGCAGTTATAATATCCTTTTCTACGGCCCTGCTCAGTCCACAGACTGTAACGTTTTTAACCACCTTAGAAATCTCTACTACAGATTCAAAATCGCCCGGACTAGATATGGGGAAACCCGCTTCGATAACATCTACCCCTAGCGCTTCTAGCCTTTTGGCTACTTCCACTTTTTCATGGGTGTTCAACTTGCAACCTGGCACTTGTTCTCCATCTCGGAGTGTAGTGTCGAAGATTTGTATTTTTTGATTTGACATCGTTTATTTGATCAGTCTTCAGTCTTTCTATAATCGCTTTTTAAGCAATAATTCAATTTAGACTAGGTACTGTTTGATGCCATGGTAGATGTCTATTTGTCTACTATTTCAAATAAGCAGGTTATAAATTTTAATTGTTTATAAATCAGACACTTAAGTAGTATCTAATTACAATGGCAAACCATAAGAGCGATCCTCTTTTTAATCTTATCAAATCACTTACTCAGACTGAGAAAAGACACTTCCGCTTGTTCGTGAACAGAAGCGGTAATACGGAGGATGTCAAGTTTATCAAGCTCTTCGATGCCATGGAGTCGAGCAAATCTTATGATGACAAGAAAATTCTCAACAAAGTAATTAGCATTAAAAAGGCTCAATTCTCCAACCAAAAAGCTCACCTCTATAAGCAGATTTTATCTAGCCTGAGGCATTACCACATTGGACAGAATGTTGATATTCAACTGAGAGAGAATATGGACCATGCAAAAGTTCTCTACAACAAAGGCTTTTACCAGCAAGCACTCAAGATGCTTGGGAAGACAAAGACTTTAGCCAAAGAAACCAAGCATTTCACCATTGCCTTAGAAGTAATGGAATTCGAGAAATTGATTGAGTCCGAATACATCACGCGAAGCATCGAAAACAGAGCTGAACAACTTACAAACGAGGTTAATCTTACCACAAGCAAGATTGTAAGTACACATCAGCTATCTAACCTATCGCTCAACTTGTATAGCCTCTTTTTAAAGAACGGCTATGCCCGAACTGAAGATGCGTTTGAAGATGTGCGTATTTACTTCGAATCAAACCTTCCAAAGGTTGATTTGGATGAACTGAGTTTTTATGAAAAGCTATACTATCACCAAGCGCATGTGTGGTTCAATAAGATCATTCAAAACTTTCCCAATGCGTACAAGCATGCTAAGGCTTGGGTAGAACTTTTTAAGGCAGATGAACTGATGGCACAGAAGCAACCAGTCCTATTTATCAAAGGCTATAGAAACCTTTTGGCAGCCCTTTTTCAGCTCCAATATTATTCTCAATTTTGCCTAGTATTAGCCGAAGTAGAAGCACTCAGTAAAAATGAACTTATTGTTAAGGACCTGAATTCTGAGATACTGATATTCAAGTTCTTATATATTTCCAAAATCAACAAACATTTTATGGAAGGTCAGTTCGAAAAAGGAACTGACCTGATCCCTGAAATTCTAGAAAAGCTCAAACGATACGAAGGGAAGATTGACCCTGAGCGAGTGCTCATGTTCTATTATAAATTTGCCTCTCTCTATTTCGGAAATGATAACTATAGGAAGGCAATTTTCTACCTCAATCAAATTGTCTATTTCAAGGATGTAAAGCTACGAGAAGACATACACTGTTTTGCCAGAATACTAAACCTCATCGCTCATTTCGAAGATGGGCAAGACTTTCAACTAGAGTATCAGATTAAATCTACGTTTCAGTTTATCGGTAAAATGAATGAGCAGCAAGCCGTTCAAAAAGAGATCATTCAGTTTTTAAGGAAAACCGGAAAGATTAGGCCTGACGAATTGAAAGGGGAATTTGTGAAGCTCTATGATAGTCTTCTCATGTTAAATGATGACCTATATGAAAGAAGGCCCTTTCTATATCTTGACATCCTCTCCTACTTAAAAAGCAGAATTGACAATACCCCCGTACAGGAAGTCGTCAGAGATAAGTTCAAAACACTCAAATAAAACAGAAGAGTTAGTTGCTAGGTTGTGATTACAACTGTGGCCATTACAGCAATCATTATTGCGGCTTGAATCTCGCGTATACTCTTATTTATCGCTCCACTAATTTGAATATCCTGTGTGACTTCCTTAATCTTCTTCTTTACCTTTTTATAGTCTTCCTTATCTCTGAAAGCCTCTTTTGTAAGATCAGACACATCAATTAGGCTCAGTAGCATTATGTCACGAGGTTCAGACTTAGCGCCTTCAAGCATTACAGCCTTCAAGCGTTCTCTCACTTTGTTTTCGGGTGAGAGGTCACTGGTTGGATACTTGTTATTGGGAATAATCCAGAGGATTTTGGCTTCCTCTTTTTTCAAAATGCCCTTGTTAATTAAACGCTGTAGAACATCGTCCTTAAACTCCCCAGCCTGTTTGGCGAATGCACTGATAACATCTTTCACTTTAGTTGACTTTGCTTTCTCCGTCAGATATTCCAACGCTTTGTTTAGCGCCATCTCTGTTACCGTAGCGCTATCGTTTACACGCACATAGTCACCTTGTATGCTCACCTTCTCACGCAATGCCAACTCAAGTAGTATGGCGCCTGCAAGACCATAGTGAAGGTGTGTTGAGTCAATTACAAATTGACCTTTGCTATCATCCAATGCGATGAGTAGGTATTCCTCTAATAGATCTAAACTCATTTTCTTCGCTTTTCAATTATCATTTGACCAAGGTGCTAACCGTTTTCTAAAAGTCGCATAATTTTACTTCTGGTTCAATCCGTAAGGCACAAATAAGGAGGACTCATTTTCTAATCAATGCCTCATTATAAAAGGTCTTTTTATTAACTTCCCTCATATGATTCATAAAAGCAAATCAATCAGATCATTTATTGGGGCGAAAGACTTTAAAACATCAAGACAGTTCTACCTAGATCTTGGTTGTATAGAGACCCCTATTTCCAACAACATGTCATATTTCATGATTGGAGATCATGGGTTTTATCTTCAAGACGCCTATGTGAAAGACTGGGTAGATAACACCATGATCTTTCTTGAAGTGGATGATGTGGAAAGGTACCATAAGGAACTCTCAGCACTTGGTTTACATGACAAGTACAAGCTCGTTAGGCTTTCTGGAATTCACAATAATGATTGGGGCCGTGAAATATTCATGCACGATCCAAGTGGAATTCTTTGGCATTTTGGTGAATTCACCTAGCCTAATTACTTTTCGAACTCCATTCAAAACATAGGCCTCTGACTATCTAGAATTATTTTGCAACTTAGAACAACAAGAAACCGCTACTAACCGCTATGAAGAACATCGACAGACGGAATTTCCTTAAGAAAACATCACTTACTGCAGCTGCCATAGCGACTGCAACAGCCTTTGACAGCTGTGCAGAAGCTGAACCTGAAAGAGCAGCCAATGCCCAATACATGGGTGGATTTAGTGCGCCCAAGCTCGAAACTGTAAGAATTGCACTGATTGGAGTTGGTGCTAGAGGAAGTGGGCACGCTAGAAACCTAGCGATGCTTGAAGGCACAGAGATAGTGGCCATTAGTGACCTATATCAAGACTGGGCAGAACGATCTAAAACTACTTGCGAAGAAATTGGTGACGGACAAAGACACCAAGACATTGCCCTCTATACCGAAGGAGAGAACCATTGGAAAGTGATGTTAGACGAAGTTAAGCCCGATGCTGTCTTCATTAGTACAAACTGGAGCAATCATGCTCCTATGGCTATTCAAGCAATGAAAAAGGGTGCACATGCTTTTGTGGAAGTGCCAATTGCGCTGACAATTCAGGAAATGTGGCAGGTTGTAGATACGTCAGAATCTACCAAGAAGCACTGCATGATGATGGAAAACGTCAACTATGGTAGAGATGAGTTGATGTACCTGAACATGTGTCGCCAAGGCATCGTAGGTGATTTACTCCATGCTGAAGCCTCTTATATCCATGAGCTTAGGTTTCAGATGGAAGAACAAGAACGTGGCACTGGGTCGTGGAGAACACCTCATTATGCTAAAAGAAATGGCAACCTCTACCCCACACATGGTTTAGGACCAGTAGCCCAATACATGAACATTGGCAGAACGGATGACTCCTTCAAAAAAATAGTATCCTTCTCTACCCCGGCAATGGGCAGACAAGCCTATGCTGAAAAGAACTATGCTGCAGATCACAAGTGGAATCAGCTTGATTATCAAGGAGGTGACCTCAATACATCAATCATTAAGACTAACCTAGGTCGAACCATAATGGTACAATGGGATGAAACGAGTCCTCGACCCTATTCCCGATTAAACCTAGTTCAAGGAACAAAAGGCACATTGGCTGGCTTTCCAACACGCGTGGCACTAGAAGGTGGCGTTGAGGGCGTAACAGATAGTCATCACCAGTGGGCACAAGGAAAAGACCTGCAAGCCTTGTATGACAAGTATGATCATCCGCTCTACAAGCGTCTCTCTGAATCAGCCAAAGGAAGTGGACATGGTGGCATGGACGGCATTATGCGATACCGAATTGTTGAGTGCCTAAGAAACGGCTGGCCATTGGACCAGAACGTCTATGAAGGGTGCTTATGGAGTTCCGTTTCACCGTTAAGTGAAAAGTCAGTGGCCCAAGATGGCACGCCACAAGATTTTCCTGATTTCACAAGAGGTGCCTGGAATGACACAGCTCCACTGGTTATAATATCCTAATAGCTTCCAAATGAAGCTTTCCTTCTGAGAAAACAGAATACCTCCATTAATAGCCTTTTCAGCAAATCAATGGAGATATTTAAGCGTTTTTATGGATATTAAACCAACCCTTCTTGCTTAACTGCTGGAGCATTTTCTGGTCTTAGTGACCTTACTGCTCTACCTGCCCTCCACATTTCAGAATTATGAATTTCATCTAATTCAACCTGAAGCTTCTCTCTATAGTCAGCTTGTGAATTCAAAGCTATAGAGCGCTCTGCCTCTTTACCGGCAACAACAGATGCATAGAGTTCTTCAAAAACAGGCTTAGTGGCAGCGTGAAACTTGTCCTTCCAGTCCAGTGCTCCTCTTTGTGCGGTAGTCGAGCAATTGGCATACATCCAATCCATACCGTTTTCTGCAACTAATGGATACAATGATTGAGTAGCCTCTTCAACAGTTTCATTAAAGGCTTCCGAAGGTGAATGACCATTGGCTCTCAACACTTCATATTGCGCCATAAACAGTCCTTGAATCGCTCCCATCAATGTTCCTCTCTCCCCGGTGAGATCAGAGGTCACTTCTTTGATAAAAGTAGTTTCAAATAGATAACCTGATCCTACACCAATGCCTAAAGACACAATGCGATCTTTTGCCTTACCAGTAGCATCTTGGTGGATGGCAAAGGATGAGTTAAGCCCCTTTCCTTCTAAGAAAAGTCGTCTTAAGCTGGTTCCTGATCCCTTGGGAGCAACCAAGGCTACATCCACATCTGCAGGAGGTACAATACCTGTTTTTTCAGCATAGGCCACTCCGAAGCCGTGAGAGAAATACAACATCTTACCAGCAGTCAAGTGTTTCTTAACCGTAGGCCAAAGCTGAATTTGGGCTGCATCTGATAGTAAATAACAAATAATGGATGCCTTTTCTAATGCTTCTTTTATCGGAAAAAGACTTACCCCTGGTTCCCAACCATCCCCGATGGCCTTGTCCCATGTTTTAGACTCTTGACGTTGGCCGACAATGACTTTGATGCCGTTGTCTTTTAGGTTTAATGATTGACCTGGTCCTTGAACACCATAGCCTATAGTAGCTACGGTTTCATTGGCCAGTACATCTTGCGCTTTTGCTAGTGGAAATTCATCTCTTGTGATGACATTCTCTTCTACTCCACCAAAATTGATTAAAGCCATTTTATTCAGATTAAAGTTTATAATTCTTTTTGTAATTCATTCCGTGGCCTGATGACAGATACTCTGCCCGACCTTACAAATTCGATCAAACCATATGGCCTGAGGAATTCGAGTAATTCTTGGGTTTCTTCTTTATGCCCCGTCTTTTCGATGATCATAAATTCTTGTTCCATGGAGAGTATTCTTGCATGGTTATCGCGAATGAGCTTTTCGACTAGATTGTTCTCCGAGGCCTTTTCTGTAGACACTTTATACAAGGCAATTTCTTGGAATACAGTCTCTTCATCCAAATGATAGACTGCCTGGATCACTTCAATTTGTTTCTCAATTTGCTTGACAATTTTCTGAACAAGTTCTTCGGTTGCTACTATCACTATGGTAAACCTAAAAACGTTTTCAATCTCTGATTCTGAGGTATTTAAACTCTCTATATTCAAGTGTCGCTTCGTAAAAATAGAAGTAATCCTATGTAGCAAGCCAATGCTATTTTCAGTGAAGATTGATATGGTAAATACCTGCACCATTTTATGATAATCTTATGTCAGAAACTGAAGCACCCGATGGCACCATGGGAAATACATTCCCTTCTTTACCCACCTTAACTTCTAGTAAGAAACTGCCATCATAGGCTAGCATCTCTTCAATTGATTCATGCAGTTCATCTCTCGATTCAATCGACTTCCCTTTGATGCCATATCCTTCAGCAATCTTTATAAAGTCTGGATTAACAAGTTCAGTGCTAGAATAGCGCTTATCAAAAAACAATTGCTGCCATTGACGCACCATTCCTAAAAAGCTATTGTTAAGAATTACAATTTTTACGGCTGCTTGTGTCTGAAAAATTGTTCCCAATTCTTGAATAGTCATTTGAAAACCACCATCTCCTATCACTGCAATGACTTCGCGATCTGGAGCGCCTAACTTGGCCCCTAAAGCAGCTGGGAGGCAAAAACCCATTGTCCCTAAACCACCCGAAGTAATGTTACTCTTGGTTTGGTTAAAGTGTGTATATCGGCAAGCGACCATTTGATGCTGCCCCACATCAGTAACTAAAATGGCATTTCCTTTTGTGAAGTGATTGATCTGGTCAATTACTTCACCCATTTTTAAAGGCCCTGTTGTGGGCTTTAACTCGTCCTGAATGACACGTTCTTGTTCTATCTGATCAAAAGCTCTAAACTGATCTAACCAGCTTCTGTGACTCTTAAGCCTTACCAGATTAGTTAAGGCACTTAAAGTCTCTTTACAATCTCCCAATACTGGAATATCAACTTTCACATTCTTATCCACTTCTGAAGGGTCAATATCGAGGTGAATTACCTTCGCCTGTTTTGCGTAGTGATCTAGATTACCTGTTACGCGATCGTCAAAGCGCATACCTATGGCTATAAGTACATCGCATTCATTGGTCATTTTATTCGGCCCGTAATTACCATGCATACCCAGCATACCTACATTCAAAGGATGATCCGTTGGTAATGCTGAGAGCCCTAAAATTGTCCAAGCGGAAGGAATTCCAGTCTTTTCAATGAATTGACGAAACTCTTCTTCCGCTTTGCCTAAAATCACCCCTTGGCCGAATAATATCATCGGTCGTTGTGCTTCGTTGATGAGTTCAGCTGCTTTTTTGACTTGCAATAAGTCAATGGTAGGCTTCGGTTTATAGCTACGGATTTCGACACACTTGCGGTACTCAAAATCAAAGGCTTGAAACTGTGCATCCTTGGTAATGTCTACTAATACAGGGCCTGGCCTTCCAGATTTTGCTATATAAAAGGCCTTGGCCAATGCAGCAGGGATCTCTTCAGCCTTAGTGACTTGGCAATTCCATTTGGTTACAGGCATAGAGATGCTGACTATATCGGTCTCTTGAAACGCGTCAGATCCCAACAGGCTAGACCCCACTTGACCTGTTATGCATACCAAGGGAGTAGAATCAATCATAGCATCGGCTATTCCCGTTATAAGGTTAGTTGCTCCCGGCCCAGAAGTAGCTAAGACTACTCCAACCTCTCCTGTCGCTCTGGCGAATCCTTGTGCTGCATGGATAGCACCTTGCTCATGGCGCGTCAATACATGCTGAAGTTCTTCTTGAAAGTCGTAGAGCGCATCATAAACTGGCATAATCGCTCCTCCGGGATAGCCAAAGATTAGATTAATGTTTTCTGCTAATAATGACCTTATGAGTGCCTCCGCACCAGATATGTGAAGTTTTGTTTCGGTCGTTGGTTTTAGTATTGCTTCCATCCTGAATCAATTATCTGTTACACAACCTTCCGAGGCTGACGAGACTGTTTTCGCATATTTCTTAAGTACTCCAGCATTGACCTTTAAACTCGGGGGATTCCATGCCCCTCTTCTCTGTTTCATTTCTTCATCAGAAATATTGAGTGTAATCGCATTGTCTTGGGCATCAATGATGATCTCATCTCCATCCTTCACTAATGCAATGGCACCGCCTGCCTGTGCTTCGGGTGTAACATGTCCTACTACAAAACCGTGACTTCCACCAGAGAACCTTCCATCTGTGATCAAAGCAACTGACTTACCCAAACCAGCGCCCATTATAGCAGCGGTTGGTTTTAGCATTTCTGGCATTCCAGGAGCTCCCTTTGGCCCTTCGTAGCGAATGACTATCACATGTCCAGATTTCACTGCACCATTTCTTATGCCTTCTATGGCCGAAAACTCATCATTATATACGATGGCCTTTCCTTCAAACCGTTCTCCTTCTTTTCCAGTGATCTTAGCCACTGAGCCCTCTTCCGCTAGATTACCAAATAGCATTTGAAGGTGGCCTGTCTCTTTAATTGGATTGTTCAGGGGTCTTAAAAGCTTGGTTTCTGGTTTTATGGCTTCAACCTTGGATAGGTTTTCTGCTATGGTCTGCCCAGTCACGGTCATACAATCACCATGAAGCATATCATTGTCGAGCATAAACCTCATTACTGCAGGCACACCTCCAGCTTCATGCAAGTCCTCCATTAGGTATTGACCACTCGGCTTTAAATCTGCCAAAAATGGTGTTCGGTCGGACAGCTCTTGGAAATCTTTAAGGGTAAGGTCAATGTCTACACTTTTAGCGATTGCTATTAAGTGCATGACTGCGTTAGTAGAGCCACCTAAAACCGTTATTAAGCGAATCGCATTTTCAAATGATTTCTTGGTGAGAATATCTCTAGGCTTCAAGTCTAGCTCCAAGAGCTTTCTCACAGCCTTACCAACCCTTGCACACTCAACGGTCTTATCTTGACTAACTGCCGGGTTAGACGAACTATAAGGCAACGACATACCAAGCGCCTCAATGGCCGAGGACATGGTATTAGCGGTGTACATACCACCGCAAGCACCTGCTCCAGGGCATGAGTTCTTAATAATTCCTTTGTAGTCTTCATCGGAGATATTGCCTGCAAACTTCTCTCCGAGTGCTTCAAATGATGACACTATGTTCAGTTTCTTGCCTTTGTAGCAACCAGAGGCTATTGTTCCACCATAAACCATTAGCGAAGGTCTATTGAGTCGGCCCATGGCCATAAGTGCCCCAGGCATGTTCTTGTCACAACCTACTACGGTTACCAACCCATCATAATAATGAGCACCAGTAACAGCCTCAATGGAATCGGCTATGATCTCTCGTGAAACCAAAGAATAACGCATGCCTTCGGTTCCATTGGAAATACCATCACTCACACCGATCGTGTTGAAGATCAAACCCACTAAATCCGATTGAAGGACACCTTCTTTGACTTGAACAGCTAGATCATTCAAGTGCATATTGCAAGTATTGCCCTCATAGCCAGTGCTTACAATACCGACTTGGGCCTTTTGCATATCCTCATCTGTCAAACCAATGCCATATAGCATCGCCTGAGAAGCGGGCTGTGTTGGGTCTTGCGTGAGTCGTTTGCTATATCTGTTCAGTTCCATTCAACTATTTCTGTTGAGTGAACTTATAGACTATCTGTGGTGAGGCTCAATCAATATTCAAAAGGAGTACAATCTCTTTTTCGATGGATACATTTTCAATCCAATGAATATCAATTACTTAACAAATACACTACTACGTTTTTAAGGTGGGTTTTGCAATCGTTTTCTCTCTCTGCCATCAGGCTCAGCTCACAAGAATCCATAAAAAAGGCCTTCCATATGGAAAGCCTTGAATTAGTTCTGAGATGTTATTTCTCAATGGGAAGCTTTTTTTCTCGCCAAGATTGAATGCCTCCTGATAAATCATAGGCCTCTTTAAAACCTAGTCTTTTCAGAATCTGTAAGGCACCATTGCTTCTTCCACCAATGGCGCAATACACAGCGATTGGTTTATTTTTATCTAGTTTTTGAAGTTGCGCCTTAAAGTCAGATCTATAATAATCGATCAACACTGATTTCGATAAGTGACCAGCCTTGTACTCCCCAAGTGTTCTGACATCTATCAATTGCAGATCAGACTTCTCTTTGATTAGATTCTGCAATTCGGTGGCGGTTATCAATTTCGATATAACTCCCTCCTGCTGAGATACTTCCGAACAAGTAGACAATAAAATAATAAGTAGGCTGATCGTCTTGATCATGTCAATAAATTGCCCTCATCGTCCCAAGTGGCAATGTCAGTTCGTTTAGTTTGATCAACACACTTCGCGAGCCAATCTTTCTCATAAGAAAGTCCCTGCTCGTCAAGAACATCCTGCGGTACTCCATCCCAAAAATTAGGCTGATTTCCTTTGTAGCCTAAGTCTTTGATGCCCAAGGCGGACGTATAGTATCCAGTTAGTGTCAGGTTACGCATTCTTGTGAAAAACTTCTCGCCCACCATTAACGCTGGAGCAGTTTTTCCAGGGAAAGCAATTGTATCGCAAATAGCCAACTGTTGTTCGTTCGTTAGCTTCTTAAACTCGAGGTTATGTAGCTTATTGGAATGACGGTCTAACCAAGCCAAGCCACCTCTAATCGGTAGTTGTTGCCTTGGCATATCCTTTAGAATAAACTCGATAAATGCTGGAACCTCAGCATCCTTAGCACCTCCTATATCAGCAGTTGCAGGCAAGATAATATCGCAAAGTACCGCTATGGTCTCCAGTTCGTGTTCATTCAAGAAGACTTCGGCAAGTACCTTCTTATCATGTTCTTGTTCTGGAACTGTACGCCCGTAACCTGGTAAACTAGCTACTTCTTCTGCTACTTCTTTAGTCTCACTAGGCGCGCATCCTGTTACTAACAAGCCACCGGCTACCGAACCGACGAATAAACCTTTTAATGAATCTCTTCTATCCATAATCTTAGATATTACGTTTTTTGACTTGATCTATTAAATAATCTGATGCTCTCCATGCTAGGGCTAGAATAGTCCAAGTTGGATTCTTATCTGCTTGAGACACAAAAGGTCCTGCATCCATAATAAATACATTTTCACAATCATGCAGTTGGTTGTACTTATTGGTTACAGAAGTTCTTGGATCGTCCCCCATTCTGGTTGTTCCAACTTCGTGAATGATTTCACCTGGTTTGGTTATGCCATACTGAGTATCCGCACCTGGCTTATCACCTAAAAGTATACCGCCCGTTGCACTCAATACGTCCTCAAAAGTATCTTGCATGTGCTTGACTTGTCTCACTTCATTATTCGTCCAGTTATAATTAAATTTTAAGACTGGAATACCCCACTCGTCAACTACCTCATTGTCAATTTCACAATAGTTATCCTTCTGCGGAACACTTTCTCCACGTCCAGCAATACCCACTACTGCTCCGTAATAACGTTTAATATCTTCTCTTAGTGAGTCTCCATAGCCACCGACATTACCCATGCCCGTTACTTTATTAAGATCATTTGGATTAAAGCCAAAACCGTAGCTTGGCATGCCCATACCTCCCCAAACTTCAATATGATAGCCTCTTGGGAAGTCTAATTTGGCATCATTCAACCACCACGGAGTGTATACATGCATTCCACCCACACCATCTTCATTGTAAATCTTGCGATCCATTAACTTAGGAATGAATACCGCTCGGCTTGCGCCAGTAGAATCATGTAAATACTTTCCTACTACTCCACTACTATTGCCCAATCCATCTTGATGAACTGAACTCTTAGAGTTGAGCAATATCCTTGCAGATGAACAAGCGGATGCAGCCATGATGACTATTTTCGCTTTCAAGTGATAGGTCTTTCTATCAAGCTTATTGATATAAGTTACACCAGTTGCTTTTCCTTCTTTATTGGTGGTCACTTCACTCACCATGGCTTCGGTAAACAGCTCTACTTTCCCACCGTTTTTCTGAGCTGGGAAAATCAAACACGTCCCAGCAGAGAAATCGGCATAAGCTGAGCATCCTCTATTACACTGCCCACAATAGAAGCAACTTCCTCTTTGGTTATTGATTCTCTTTGTAAGAATTGATAAACGTGATGGAATGACTGGAATCCCTGTTTTTCTAGCTGCTTTGATATAGTGCATCTCATGCAGCCTTGGTTTTGGTGGAGGTAAAAAGAACCCATCAGGCTCATTCTTAATATTTTCTTTACTACCAAAAACTCCAATAAGCTTATCTACTTTATCGTAGTAAGGCTTGACATCCTCATAACCAATTGGCCAGTTGTCACCTAAACCATCTTGGCTCTTTCTCTTGAAGTCAAGCGGACCAAACCTTAGCGATATTCTACCCCAGTGATTGGTTCTACCTCCAAGCATTCTTGAACGGAACCAACGAAAGTCAGTACCCTTTTCATTTGTGAAAGGCTCTCCATCTAGGTTCCAGCCGCCATATGCAGCATCAAAGTCACCAAAAGATCGCCTATCGGAACTAGCACCTCTTCTTGGTGATTCCCATGGCCATCGTAATTGGGTTCTATATTGATCTTCCGCGGGATCAAAATATGGGCCGGCTTCTAGCACTGCCACATCAAAACCTGCTTCTGAAAGTATCTTTGTGGCCATTCCGCCACCAGCACCTGAGCCGACTATTGCGACATCATATGTTTTGGCTGATTCAATTATCTGCATAAAGTTGATATTATTCTATTATTGAAATGGTCTTTCGCATTGCCTCAATGGTCTTTTGCAATGCCATTTCATTATCTAATTTATTCAATTCGTCATTAAAAGGCTCTGCCCTCATAGGGCCGTCATAGCCTATCGTTACTAATGCTCTGAGAAAACTTTCTATGTCTATTACGCCACTCGCTGATGGTAACTCACGTTCCCAATCCAGTTGCTCGTCAGCAGTTCGTCCTGCTTTGGCATCATTAAGGTCAACCGTAATAATAGACTTCGGATCAAGGTTAAGAATGTCTTCTTCCGTTTCACCTGCACAATACCAATGAAAAGCATCCAACTGAATACCAACATTGGGCTCATCTATTGCGCTGATCAATTCTTGTACTTCGGACATTGTTCTAATAAAGGAATACTTATCACGCGTCATCAGCGTCTTAGGCCCAACGTACTCCAAGCCTAAAGAAATATCGTGATCTGCCAGTATTTGGGCGACATCTTTCAGTCTGCGCGTATGCCTATCGAAGTTCTTTCGATAAGTTAACTCAGGGTGCGTTGGCATGATCCAAGTAGACATCCTTTTCACGCTAGATAGTTCTAGTGCAAAAGCAATTTCATTTAGTCTTGATAAATCTGCTTTGAAATCTATGACCGATTCTCTGAATTGTACTGGAAGGTTTGCTGTACCCCAAGTAATGTTGTTCTCATTCATTTTAGCCAAAAACACGTCTAGCCCCTTATCACGCATGGTGGCAAGCTGATCAGTAAGAGGAACAATCGCTTCAAAACCATAAGAAACGGCACTGTTCAATAAGGCTTGTTGGGATAGCTCGACCCCTATACTCCCTGGATTAAGGCATATCCTAAATTGCCGTTCAATCGCCTGATCAAATGGCCAAAATGAAGTAGGTAGAATAGTCGATAGAGAAAGTGCTGAGGCCTTCGCTAAAAATTCCCTACGTCCAGAATTAATCATTCCCTTAAGATAAATAATTCATGGAAGATACAAGGCTAAAATGATTCAAGCAGAGAGATACTTTTTTAGGAGGGTAAAAATTAGTGCTTTACATAAGGCATAAAAAACATCTACTGGTGAATTATTTTTAAAACTAAAAGCCGACTCCTTAGTGTTAATCCTCAGGGATACCCAAGACAGGGATATCAGTATCTTTTATAAGATCCTGAATTGTACCACCAAATGCTTCCCATGAACTAGTTCTTTTATAGATCGGCATAGAGACAATATCAATTTTATTCTGCTCGCAATATTTAAACAATCCAGGCTCAAACCTATAGGCATTTACAACATCTACTTGCGCTACTTTTCCTCCCGGAATACGCTCAAGGTATCTATCAATTCTGCTCATAATTTCATGAGATTCCTTAAACGTAGTTGGAGTGTTTATATAAAGAAGGCTTAGCGTCATTTTAAGTTCTTGAGCAGTCATGAACGCCTTTAAAAGTAGATCAACATTTTCAAGAGAAAAATCTGAAACGAAAACCATTTTCTCTAAGTCATTTGGCAAATCAGTTTTCTTAGTTACTAAGACTGGTGTCTTGGTATGATGAAGCACTCTTACAGTGTATGAACCGATTAACAAACTCTTGATCCCTGACCGGCCATGAGCTCCCATGATAATTAAGTCCGTTTTGTTGTCATCAGCATGATCAAGAATAGCCCGATAGTTCTTATTGTACTGCAAAAAACTCTCAGTACTTACCCCCTGATCTTGTGCCAACGTTACCCGGTCGGCTAACTCGGTTTTAGTATCGGCCAGTTGTTCTTTAATCATCGTGAACATAGTACCTTCTTCTTTTTCGACCATATCTACCCAATCTGGCGGAATTCCTTCGATATGTTGTATCTGCACTTGAGCATTTGACCGTTTTGCGATCGTTATGCCAACATCTAAAGCATGATCGGCAGTTTCAGAATAATCAGTTGGTATTAATATGTGATATGTATCTTCCATGAGGTTTATTTATATACTTAATAATCAAATAGTCATAATATTGCCCTGATCATATCAATGAATAGTTTTAAATGACATCAAGGAGCTAAGGTTGGTTACTCAGACTTTGCCGAAATGCATACCACACATTTGAAATGACCAGTTTTCAAATTAATCTACACTAATATTACACGACTTCACTGTCTTACTTCTAGCACCGGTAGATTAAGCTTACTTATTCTTCTTCCTTGGTGTTGGAGGATTCTTCATCACGAACTTGTGATTATCTAATAAGGCCAATAGATCAAAAGAACTGATAATACCTACAATCTCCTTCTCATGGGTAACAATCAAATGATGGAAGTGATGCTTCCTCATCACCTTAGCGGCAACTGATATGTCATTATAAGCAGGTACTGCATAGACATGACCTGAAAGCAATTGACTTACTGGCGAGTTATCTCCACGATTCATCTTGAAATCGTTCGTTGTTACAATACCCACTGGCTCATTTTGAGAATTAACAACTGGCACACAACTAATTCGATTTTTAGTCATTATATCTTTCACATGACCAATTGACTTATGCGGCTCCGTAGTGACCACATTTTTGACCATTAAGTCGGCTATCTTAATATTCATAGTCTTATTTTCAAATAAAGCTAGACTACAATAATCCAGAAATTGCTGAGATTGGTTAGTTGAATAACTGATCTAAATCATTTAACACATGAGCATAAAAAAGACAACCATTTCTGATTGTCATTAACTGCTCATTTCATAGTCCACTGAACCAATTTTAAAAGATTACTTCTGCCTCTTCTGTAGAGACTTCTTGATTCATTATTAATTTTTGGCAGGGTATTTTTTCAGGACCTTAGCTATTGCTTTCTCTATATCCTTTCGATCGATACTTGGTGTTTGCTCCATATATCTACGGGCAGTAGCCTGCCAAATAACATTCCCTTTTTTGGAATCAATAATATCAATCACTAGTGATCCCTTTAAGAATCTATAAACTTCTTGATTATAATAATCTTCGTAATCTTCCCAATAACGGATGCGCCTAGCATAGGGATCCAACATTTCCTTATTATTGGACAACACGCTTTCTTGTTCTTCAATCAAAGTATGGAAACCGACAAGTAAGTCTGGAGAAGTCTCGACAAGTATAAGACCCTTTGACTTAATTTTTTCCTTAATTACTTCTTGAAGAACCCCCAGTCTTTCTGCGCTATAGCCATATTCCGGACCTTGATATCTAATTGCTTTCATTTCAATAAATGAGAACGTTTTATAATCATCAAAACTTACCATCTGATCGTAAGTTGAATTAACTTTTACTGCCGCACAGCTAGTAAAAGCTCCCATAGCGAGAATGAACAATATGTTTTTCATGATCCTTTATTAAAGTGGATGGTTATAGAATAAGTACCCGTCATCATGGCACCATGTGATAAAGGTACATTTAAGCTGTTCTATGAATTGTGATAATTGTTACACGCCAAACACTACGCGATTCGTTTTGACTTAGACCATGACACAAAAAAAAGACAACCATTTCTGATTGTCTTTCTGAGCCTCCTGTTGGGCTCAAACCAACGACCTACGCATTACAAGTGCGTTGCTCTATCAACTGAGCTAAGGAGGCTTATTTTCATATACTCTTTTTGTATAACGTGTGCAAATATAGAAGTGTCATTTAAATTTGCAAAGCGCTTAAAGGCAATTTTTTAAATAATTTTTAACCCTTTGGTTATCAAATACTTCTTAAAATTTTCAGTTGCTTTTTCATGCCCTGAACTTCCTCTTGCGCCTTCAAGATCTTCTCATCAAATTCAGCTTTCAATTTATCTGCAGTCTTTGAGTTAGCGAAGAAAGCCAGGTTATTATTCCATAACGAGATGTTATCCTCTAGTTCAGAGATCTTTCTGCGTAGCATGGATTCCTTCTTCTGGAGTTTCTTATCTGCACCGCCACCTTTATTACCAGCAGTTAACTCTGCTCTAAGCAAAAGTGATTCGGCATCAGACGCATTTAGATCCAAACTTTCCACATAGGCTTCGACAACTTTTTTAAATTTAGCTTCAACACCTTTAATCGCATTGCGCGGTACAAAACCAAACTCATTGTAGGTTACTATCAATTCCATGAGTTCATCTTGTGAGCCTTCTTTACCAGCTGCCTTCTCGGCAATCTGATCTAGTACAGCTTCTTTCTTCTCTTGGTTCTCTCCATAAGCAGATTCAGTTTGATTCAGCTGCTCACGCTTGTGATCAAAGAATACGTCACATGCTTCTTTAAACTTAGCATATACTGCGTTGCGCTGCTTTTCTGGAACCGGACCCACTTCTTTCCATCTACGCTGAAGTTGCTTTAACTGCTCAGCTGTCTTATCCCAATCTTCGCTTTCCTGTAGGGCGATGGCTTCTTGTACCAATTCTTCTTTCTTCTCTAAATTTTCTTTTCTCAGAGACTCTAACGTTTTAAAGAATTCATTCTTATTGGCAAAGAAGCCTTTGAATGTAGACCAAAAAGCCTTGTTGAGCTCTTTAGCATTTTCTCTAGGAACACCGCCAACGGCCTCCCATCGCTTCTGTAAGTCTAATATCTCTTTCGTCTTGGCGTTCCAATCATTGATTCTATCCGAATTAAATGACGTGAACGTATTTAGCTCGGTAATAAACTCTTGCTTCTTAACAAGGTTCTCTTTTAAGTCGCCCTTTAAGTGCTCAAGGAAGCCCTTTCGCTTCTCATAAATTACATCAGAAGCACCTTTAAACCTTTTCCAGAGCTCTTCTTGTACCTCTCTAGGAACCGCGCCAATACGTTTATATTCTTCATGCAGCTCGTTCAATTGAATCACTGCATCTTTTACATTCTCAAGTTTGCCTAGGGCTTCAGCTTTTTCACACAGCTCAATTTTAGCCACTTGATTCTTCTTTCTATCAAGGTCCTTTAATTCAAATAGAATCTGTCTGTTGTGGTAGAAGCGATCTAATAAGGCATTATAGTTTGCCCAAAGGGTCTTGTTGTGCTGATTTGGCACAGGACCGATGGCTTTCCATACTTCTTGAATTTCTTTGATTGGTTTAAGGCTGGACGTAGCCTGTTCCCCATCCACTAATGAACGTAGCTTATCTAGCAGCTCCTGCTTCTTCTCAAGGTTACTTGTCTTGTTGGCTTCTCTCTCTTTATAATACGAGCTCTTACGATCTCTTAAAAGTCTAAGAGATGCATCAAAACGATTAAAGAGTTCATCATGCCTGAATTCGAAGCTTTGTTCTTCCTCAGTTTTTTCAGCATTAAACTTCTCTTCTGCTTCCTTGCGCAAGTTTGATTCAATCTCGCTAAAAAGTGGTTCAATTTCTTTTAACACCCTACCCGAAAGCTTGAAACTTTCTTGCTGGGTTAATTCTTCGATAGCTTCAACAAGTTGTTCTCTTGTAAACGTAGAATAATCTGGTAATTCAGCATCATCATCTACCTCGTCTTCATCATTGCTATCTTCAGTCGACTCATCCTCGCTTTTATCAGCGCTAACTTTTTCTGGAGTATTTGGCTCTGGGGTATCTGAAACTACTGCCTCTACTTCGGGAGTTGTTGTATCCTCAACGCCTTGAAGGGTTTCCTCTATTGTTGATGCCTCAGTTGAATCCACCTCTTCAGCTTTATCTGACTTTGAAGTTTCTGAAACTAATTCCTCTTCTACAGGAGTTACGGCATCCTCTACTACTGGAGCTGTTTCCTCTTCTGTTGCCACTGAAGGCTCTAATTCAGCTTTCTCTGGTTCAGAACTTAACAATTCAGCTTCTACTGAAGGTTCTGCAGCCACTTTAATATCTTCTGCTGGTATAGTTTCTTGCTGTGGACTTAACTCTTGTTGTTGTTCAACCTCTGAGTTGTGCTGACTATGATCCTCGACCTTCTTATTCTTCTCTTCACTCATATCTCTAATTGCTATCGGCTTTTATGCCGCACCGTTACACCATCAAATTTAGTAAAACTATTAATTCAAGCGAGGATCGACAGGGTAATTTGAAAAGACCTTGTACTTACCTCCCATTTGCTTTAAGATAGACTTCCAAAGTATGTCTGATTCCATATCAAATATCTCTTGTGCTGTGGCTCCTTTGCGTACAAACCATGATTGCTTATCTAATTCTGCCCGCAATTGACCTACACCCCAGCCTGAGTATCCCAGATAAAACTGGATATCTTCTTCTTTAACGAGGTTTGAATTGAGAAGAAACTTTACTTGTTCAAAATCTCCACTCCAATAAAGGTCATCGTTCAGCTGAATTGAACCTTCAATCTGATCATTTAAACGATGGATAAAGTGAAGTGTATTCTGCTCAACAGGACCACCAACATTCAAGTATGTCGGAAAAGTAATCTTCTCTTCTAACACATCATCAAGCATCAAGTCCGAAAGCTTGTTTAAAATAAGGCCAAAAGTACCTTCTTCATTGTGCTCACATATAAGAATGACCGTCCTTTCGAAATTAGGATCATTCAAAAAAGGCTCTGATAGGAGAAAGTCTCCTGGTGCTGGATCGGGAATATTCTTGTCATATTGAAACATATACTAGCTACAGAGGAAATTATAAACGCATTTTTACTTTGCCTAGTTAAATATCAAAACTTTCGTCTAACGGTGTTGTTATATTTGTATTGAAATAATTCTCAGGCATGACGGACAGGATAGCGGATTTAAGAAAAGATTACACAAAAGCATCACTTGATATAGATTCTACTGATGCCAATCCCTTTAAGCAATTTGAAAAATGGTTTATTGAAGCACAAAAAGGTGAGTTACTTGAACCAAATGCCATGGTCCTAAGCACAGTGGACGAATCTAACCAGCCTTTTCAAAGGACGGTATTAATGAAGGCTTTGGATAGTGATGGAATTGTATTTTACACGAACTATAAGAGCCGCAAAGCACTGCAAATTCAAGAGAACGCAAGGGTCTCAATACTATTTCCTTGGTATGCCATGGAACGTCAAGTATGTATTCAAGGAGTCGCTGAGAAAGTAAGTACAGCCACATCACTAAAATACTTTACAACTAGACCTCATGGAAGTCAATTAGGTGCTTGGGTATCTCAACAGAGCTCAGTCATCAGTTCTCGAAGTATTCTTGAAATAAAATTGGCGGAAATGAAGCAGAAGTTTCAAGATGGTAAAGTACCTCTCCCCGACTTTTGGGGAGGCTACAAAATAAAACCTACTTCTTTTGAATTTTGGCAGGGCCGACAAAGCAGGTTGCATGATCGCTTGATTTATGAAAAGGATACCGCTGACAACTGGAAAATCGCTAGGCTGGCTCCCTAAATCAGATTGAAAATCGTATCTGTACCAATAGCACGCTCTACGGTAAATCCTTCACCATATTCAACTCCTATTTCGTGACCGTAGTGAATTCCTCGTGAATCAACCATTTTCATAAATCTGGGTGAAGAAATATATGTTTCTGGTTCACCACTCTTAGGATCGTGGAATTGTGTTTTGAATGCTCTAATAGCATTCATTTTTGTTTCCCAAACTGAGCTTACATCTACAATAAAGTCGGGCGTATGCGGGATACTCTGAATGTAATGATATACAGCCTTAGGTCTCCATGGCGTTTGCTTCACACCATCTACCACCGTTTCTATCATCGCTAGACCAGCTAAGAAACAAGCTTCTTTTGAAAGAAATGATGCTCTACCATGATCTGGATGCCTATCATCAATGGCATTCGCCAAAACAATTTCAGGCTGATATTTCCGGATAGCCTTGACTACTTCAAGCTGATGCTCTTCATCATTCTTAAAAAAACCATCTCTAAAACCTAGGTTCTCACGTGCCGAAAGCCCCATAATTGTTGCAGCGGCTTGTGCTTCCTGCATTCTTATTTCAGGGGTACCTCTAGTCCCCAACTCACCTCTTGTAAAGTCTACTATGCCAGCTTTCTTTCCTTGTTGAATGGCTTTGATTAAAGTACCCGCTGAAGACAGCTCCACATCATCAGGATGTGCAGCTAGGGCAAGAATATCGAGTTTTATCATGAGCGCTTAATAAAAAAAACCACTTCAAATGAATGAAATGGCTTTTGATTAATTTACTATTCGGCTACTTCAGCCGCTGACATATCAAATTCTTTTGCTGCAAGGAAACGCTCTGCATCTAACGCACCCATGCAGCCAGTGCCTGCTGCAGTTACGGCCTGTCTATAGACTCTATCCGCAGCATCCCCCGTAGCGAATACACCTTCAATATTTGTATGCGATGTACCAGGCTTAACTATTAGATAGCCAGTATCATCCATATCCAACCACCCTTTGAAGATATCAGTGTTTGGCTTGTGACCAATGGCTACAAAAAATCCACTTACCTCAATTTCTCTCTTCTCGCCGGTCTTATTATTAATAACTCTAGCACCTGTTACGCCTACCTCGTCATTACCGAGAATTTCTTCGGTCTCGCTGTCCCAAAGTATTTCAATATTTGGGGTAGATTTTACCCGCTCTTGCATGATTTTAGAGGCACGCATTTCATCACGCCTGACAATCATGTAAACTTTTGGGCAAAGGTTTGCTAGGTATGTAGCCTCTTCTGCTGCAGTATCTCCTGCACCTACTACTGCCACTGGCTTGCCACGGTAGAAAAACCCATCACACACGGCACATGCTGAAACCCCTTTATTAGCAAAGGTCTCTTCTGAAGGAAGCCCTAAATATTTTGCACTAGCACCAGTAGATATTATTACTGACTCAGCAGTAATTTCATACTTGTCATCAACCCATACCTTAAGAGGGTAGCTTGAAAAGTCCACTTTTGTGGCTAAGCCATATCTCAAATCAGTACCGAAACGCTCGGCCTGTTTTTGAAAATCAATCATCATTTGAGGACCATTGATACCATCAGGGTATCCAGGGTAGTTCTCAACATCATTGGTAGTGGTTAACTGCCCACCCGGCTGACCTCCTGTATACAATACTGGTGTCAACCCTGCTCTTGATGCGTATATGGCTGCTGAATAACCCGCAGGTCCTGAGCCTATAATTAATACTTTTACGTTCTCTGTCGTCATTTCCAAAAATTCGTATTTCTTCAAATCTAATCGATTAACAAGTTTTTGTCAAAGGATTGTTCCATCGATGGAATTAAAATAAAAAAGGCCCTCTTTCGAAGGCCTTTATTTGCCAATATTATTATTACTTAACCTAAATAAGGTTTTAAAGCTTTACTTCTAGAAGTATGTCTTAATCTCCTAATAGCCTTCTCTTTAATTTGTCTTACTCTTTCTCTAGTTAGGTTAAATTTCTCACCTATCTCTTCGAGTGTCATGGAGTGTTCTCCATTGAGACCAAAATACAGTGTAATGACATCAGCTTCACGCTGAGTCAATGTAGATAGTGCTCTTTGAACTTCTCTTCTCAACGAGTCATTCATCAAGCCTGTATCCGGCTTCTCTTCTTGATCATTCTCCAATACATCTAACAAGCTGTTTTCTTCACCTTGTACAAATGGAGCATCCATAGACACGTGTCTACCAGAAATCTTCATGGTATCAACTACTTCTTTGGTAGTTACCTCAAGTACTTCTGCTAACTCATCAGGAGATGGCTCTCTCTCAAACTTTTGCTCTAATTCGGAAAATGTTTTAGAGATTTTATTTAGAGATCCTACCCTGTTCAATGGAAGACGAACAATACGAGACTGTTCTGCTAATGCTTGAAGAATTGACTGTCTAATCCACCAAACTGCGTAAGAAATAAATTTGAAACCACGAGTTTCATCAAACCTTTGTGCGGCTTTAATCAAACCTAAGTTTCCTTCATTAATTAAATCTCCTAATGAAAGTCCTTGATTTTGATACTGCTTAGCAACAGAAACAACGAAACGAAGGTTAGCTTTAGTCAATTTTTCCAACGCAAGCTGATCGCCTTCCCTGATTCTCTTCGCTAAATCTACTTCTTCGTCAGGGGTCAAAAGATCCACCTTGCCAATTTCTTGAAGGTATTTATCGAGAGACTGCGACTCTCTATTGGTAATCTGCTTACTAATCTTAAGCTGTCTCATTCAAAATTTGGTTTATCCTTGTGTATAGCAACTTTTAGAACAATTGATTAAGCAGGAAAAGTTCCTACTTAATCAAACGCTCAGTATTCTATTTCTGTTCAGATTTATTCAGGCTTTGGTAAAAGAACCTTTCTAGAAAGTCTGAATTTCCCAGTCTTCTTATCAACACCAATTAACTTGACACTGATTTCTTCACCTACTTCGAGTACGCCATCCATTTTTTCTAGACGCTCCCACTTGATTTCAGAAATATGAAGTAAACCATCTTTACCTGGCATAAACTCGATGAATGCTCCGAAAGGCATGATCGACTTTACTTTTCCTTCATATACTTCTCCAACGTCAGGAACGGCAACAATAGTCTTAATACGACCAACAGCTGCCAACATAGCGTCTTTGTTTACTGCAAATACTGTAATTACACCTTTATCATCCACCTCTTCGATGTTGATAGTAGCGCCAGTTTCTTTCTGGATTTCTTGAATTACTTTACCTCCTGGTCCGATAACTGCTCCAATTTGATCTTTATCAATTTTGAAACGCTCTGTTCTAGGAACATGTGGTTTGTAGTCTGGTCTACGCTCAGGCATAGCTTCATTCATAATTCCAAGAATATGAAGTCTTCCTGCTCTCGCTTGGCTCAATGCTTGTTCTAATACCTCGTAAGACAATCCGTCTACTTTGATATCCATTTGACAAGCCGTAATACCTTTAGCAGTACCCGTTACTTTAAAGTCCATATCACCTAAGTGATCTTCATCTCCAAGAATATCTGAAAGAATAGCGAACTTACCAGTTTCAGCATCAGAAATCATTCCCATTGCAATTCCTGAAACAGGGCCTGCAATATCAATACCAGTATCCATTAGCGCTAGTGAGCCAGCACAAACAGTAGCCATTGAAGAAGAACCATTTGATTCAAGGATATCAGACACAAGTCTCATTGTGTAAGGATTTGAATCCGTTGGAGGTAATACTTTTTTCAAAGCTCTCATTGCCAAGTTACCATGCCCAACTTCTCTTCTACCAGGACCTCTATTCGGTCTTACTTCACCTGTTGAAAAACCTGGGAAGTTGTAGTGAAGAATAAATTTGTTGTAACCACTCATAGTAGCACCATCGATCATTTGCTCATCCAACTTAGTACCTAATGTACAAGATGTCAATGATTGCGTTTCTCCTCTAGTAAATAGAGCCGAACCGTGTGCAGATGGCAAGTAGTCTACTTCACATGAAATTGGTCTTATTTCATCGAATGCTCTACCGTCAAGCCTTTTAGAGTCGTTCAAAACGAAATCCCTAGCGGCTTTTTTATGAATCTTTTTGAAGAACTGCTTCATTAAGAAACCATCATAAGCATGATCTTCAGAAAGTGCATCCATCCATTCATCTTTGATAGCTCCTACTTCTGAGCTTCTTACGTATTTATCAGCAATTGCCTTCGATACAGACGCATAGAGTTTATCGTAAAGATCAGCATGCATTTTTTCGTAAAGTGCGTCATCCTTCTTTTCGTGGCTATAAGTTCTTTTCTCTGTTGTCCCAGCTTCTTTAGCAAGTTCAATTTGCGCAAGGCACTGAACCTTAATAGCATCATGTGCTATTTTCATTGCTTCCAGCATATCTGCTTCTGAAGCTTCATCCATTTCACCTTCAACCATCATAATGTTGTCCTTATCGGCAGCAACAATGATTTCTAGATCAGACGCTTCAGTAATAGCTTTACTTGGGTTTACTTTGAATACGCCTTCGTGTCTCACTACACGCACTTCAGAAATAGGTCCATTAAAAGGAATATCCGAAACTGAAAGGGCAGCAGATGCTGCTAGGGCTGCCAATGAATCTGGCATAACATTCTCGTCATGAGAAATCATCGAGATCATTACCTGCGTGTCTGCATGATAATCACTCGGGAAAAGTGGTCTTAAAGCTCTATCAACTAATCGACAGATAAGTACTTCGTGATCCGATAGTCTTCCTTCTCTTTTAAGGAATCCTCCTGGAATTTTACCCGCTGCAGCAAATTTCTCTTGGTAATCTACTGATAGTGGAAGGAAGTCAACGTCTTCTTTGGCATCCTTAGATGATACTACAGTGGCGAGCAACATCGTGTCGCCCATTCTGACCACTACTGATCCATCTGATTGTTTTGCCAGTTTACCCGTTTCAATTGTAATTTCAGCGCCATCGGGCATTTTGATGGACTTCGTGATAACTTTTGTCATATATATGTTATAAAATAAGAAAGCAGGGTGTCATTACAACCTGCATTTAATTTGAAAGGAAAAAGAGGGAACTCTTAAGAATTCCCTCATATATTATTTTCTCAAATTCAATTCTGCAATGATTGCTCTATATCTTTCGATATCCTTTGCAAAAAGGTAATCTAACAAACTTCTCCTTTTACCCACCAATTTCAAAAGACCTAATCTTGTAGAATGATCTTTTTTGTTCAGTTTTAAATGTTCTGTTAGATAATTGATACGGTAAGTGAAAAGCGATATCTGAGACTCAGGAGAGCCTGTATCTGTTTTTGCTTTTGACCGACCATGATTCTCAAACAGCTCTTGTTTCTTCTCGCTTGATAAATACATGCTTAGCTAAATAAAATGTGATTAATAATTAAACAGCTGCAAAGGTAGAGATATTACCTAAAATTAGCAAACTAGGCTCTTTTTAATTCTTTTCCCTTTTTGAAAAACTTCTTAATCTTTTCGAGTGCGCTCACATAAAAATCTGGCTCAAAAAGGCTTGCATCATTCCTTGCCTGCCTTAGAAAGAAAAGCCCAAACGGCAACAGCGCGGCATTAGATATCCAAACTGCAATAGCTGGATCCATAACACCCTCCTTACCCCACTTATCTCCAGTAGTATTGAACACGTAATAAATCAAAAAGAAGATTACCGACACAATCACGGGAAGCCCTAAGCCTCCCTTTTTAATTATTGCACCAATAGGCGCACCAATCAAGAACATGATTAAACACGCAAAGGATCTTGTCATTTGCTGATGTTTTGTCACAATAAACTTTCGTTGGTCACGCTTAACTGCATCCAAAGCCACCACCCTTGAATTAAGTACATTTCTAGCAGATCGAGATTTGTTTACGCCATAACTCAAGGCGTTACTCAAACGCGTACCATCACCTTTATAATAAGCATCGAAACGCCTCATATTCTCTTCAAACGTATTCTTCATAGCCACCGAGGCAATTACTTTTATTGCTGAAGGTGTCGATTTAATACCCCCACCCACACTTTCTGAGGTAGCTGTCTTGAGCTTATCTCCCTCATTATTTAGTTTCTGTTTGTTTTCTACAACCACCAATTTGCGCTCTTCTGGACTTGACGTCATATCTACAGTGTCATTCTGAGCCATCCTTAATTCGATTTGAGCCATTCTAACAGAGTCGTAATATGCTTTGGGAATAGTGATTTGATTCGGAACAGGCGCATCTTTCACATAATGATAGGTAAATGTATTTGCGACAAAGTTGAACATTTGCTCCTCCTTCTGATGAATATCTCTTTGCATAGAATCGACACCTGCAATAAGTTGCTTTCGGGTTTGCACCAAACGACTTCGTCTAAATAGATTCTCGTCTGTATCACCCATATCGAAAGATGAAAGATCAAAGAACATGCGGCTACTGCTGAACTTATCCCTTACAAACTGCCCTCCCGAAACCTTTTCTTCATATTTCTCTGATACACCTTCATCATACCGAACACCTCTATAAAGCTCCAACGCAAGATAACGCTGATTCATAAAGGAGTACATCCGACCTGAATCAGCCAAAATCACCTTAGTATTTCCTTGGGCATTTGGGTTTGTGTGGTCGTAGATAATAATGTCCTTCAGCTGTTCATCTCCTATCTTCTCATTAACCTTGATGCTATAACCAGGTATTCCAGTATAAAAAACGCCCTCTTTTATATCTAGTGCAGGCTTTTTTGTTCTCATATCCCACAAAAGACTATATGTCTTCAGGTTAGTCTTCGGTACCAGTTGTGTATTTGAGTAATACGTAAAGCCTGTGAGGAGGATAACAAATAAGAAAATTGGCAACAAAGCACGAATCAACGAAATCCCAGAACTCTTGACCGCGGTTAATTCCGAGTGCTCTCCAAGGTTTCCAAAAGTCATGATGGAACTCAGCAGAATCGCCAGAGGAAAAGCGTCAGGTGAACTCGAAATGGAGAAGTACGTAATAAGTTCTCCAAATGTAGCCACACTTAACCCCTTGCCCATTATTTGGTCAAAGTACTTTAAAAGTGTTACTAAGAGTAATATGAAATCTACTACGACTAGCGTCAATAAGAAGGGACCTATAAAAGATCCAAATACTAGTCTATCAATTTTCTTCATCCCAATATAATACGCCTTGTTATGGGGCAAAGATCATGCCTTTAACCTGTTTTATCAAAAGTAATGAAGAAATAAAGGCTATCCGCCTATGATCTGCTTTAGAGAGTAGACGATGTTTTCCCACAAGTCTTGCTGCTCTTCCTCGTCATCTAAATCTGAATAGTCAGTAATCTGAATAAAAACAGATTGCGTCAATTCATTAAGGTTCAATTTCAATTCAATATAATTGGGATCATCCTTATCCTCTTCTGTCTCTGGCAAGAATTCAAACTTGACACTCACATTAGAACGTTGAGCCGCTTTGGTCGCTCGATGATCTTCACCATCCCATAAAAAACTGTAAACCTTATCTTCATTGATATTAACATCATCAGCGAACCATTGAGCCAAGCCACTGGCCGTACTCAAATAAGGAAACAGGATTTTTTGAGATGCATTAATCTCGAATTCGGTAATAAACTTGTTCTTTCCCATAGGTAAAAAAAATCCTTTGTGAAATAATATATGACTTATTTGTTACATAACAAACCGCATCTCTAATGAGAAACGATTAATCCTAACAGATTGCATTAAGCATTGATTTAATGCACTTATTAGCATTTGGTCGGTAAATAAAAAAAGCCCAATCCTGTTCGGAACGGGCTTTCGTAGCGAAGACGGGAGTTGAACCCGTGACCTCAGGGTTATGAATCCTGCGCTCTAACCAACTGAGCTACCTCGCCATATCGATCAAATACAATACTTGATAATTCGGTATTGTAATCTAAAACGTCACTGTCCTTTGACTCAAGTTTGAACTAAACCTTTGATGTAGACATCACCGTTTTTTGAGGGTGCAAAGATATGTATTCATCATTTTAAAACATAGCATATTTCACTACGTTTTTTAAAAATTCTTCATGCCTATTCTCAATGCTCTTAAAAGTTTAATTTTCAGAATGAAAAAACATCTAATCGCAATCTTGATCTGTATATGCATCCTCGTCTCTTGTCAACCTAAGGAGAGAATCGAATCACCTTCAATTTCACTAGAAACTATTGAGAGTATTGCTAACAACTTCTTTATTGCGCTCGGAACTGGAGATACTACCCTTTTAGATAAAGTACTCAGTAATGATTTTATAATGTTCGAACATGACGAAGTCTGGAATACAGATAGCTTATTGTCTCTGATGCCAAATACCATAGGGAGAGTGTGGTCAATTCAAGACCTCAAAGTATCTCAATCGGGAAACCTAGCTCATGTTTACTACTTCAATCAGGGCACAATCCCGGCAGACCGATCATGGCATGAGAGTATGCTTATGGAACAAAACGGTGAAGCACTCAAAATTAAATTCATGCACTCCACCAAACTGTATTTAAAATAAAAGACCCCAACTTTTTCAAGTTGGGGTCTTAGTTGAAAGTAATTATTATTACTAACCTACTTTCTTAATTACTGCTTCAAAAGCATCAGGGTGGTTCATAGCTAAATCGGCTAGCACCTTTCTGTTCAATTCAATCCCAGACTTGCTTAATTTACCCATAAACTGAGAATAAGACATTCCATGAAGTCTTGCTCCAGCATTGATTCTTTGAATCCAAAGCTTTCTGAATTCTCTTTTCTTAGCTTTTCTATCTCTGTATGCGTATACGAGACCTTTTTCAACGGCATTTTTCGCTACCGTCCAAACGTTTTTTCTTCTTCCCCAATAGCCTTTTGCCTGCTTGAGGATTCTTTTTCTCTTAGCTCTTGAAGCTACTGTATTAACTGATCTTGGCATAATTCTAAGTTTTTGATTTTTGGCGTCTTACTTTCGCAAGTACTTAAGACCAAAACTCTGGTTAAACATGAAACCTTAAATGGTTTTTTAAATGTTGAGCATGTGCTTAACGTTGTTCTCATCAGCCTTGTTTACCAAGCCTGTTCCAGTGAGATTACGTTTTTGCTTCGTCTCTTTTTTAGTCAGGATATGGCTTTTGAAAGCGTGCTTTCTTTTAATCTTGCCAGTTCCTGTCAATTTGAAACGTTTCTTCGCTCCTGATTTAGTTTTTACTTTAGGCATTATCTATAACTATTAATTAATTATTTCTTTGCTGACTTGGGGCTTAAAAAGAGAAACATTCTCTTACCCTCAAGCTTTGGTAATTGCTCAACCTTAGCATACTCTTCTAGTGCTTGAGCAAATTTCAAGAGTAAGATTTCTCCCCTCTCCTTATACACAATTGTTCTTCCTTTAAAGTGAACATAAGCCTTAACTTTTGCCCCTTCTTTCAAGAAGTTGATTGCATGCTTTAGTTTGAAGTCGAAATCATGATCGTCTGTATTAGGGCCGAACCTGATTTCTTTCATAACAGTCTTAGCAGCTTTGGCTTTTATTTCCTTTTGCTTCTTTTTCTGCTCGTACTTGAACTTCGAGTAATCTACTACTTTACAAACCGGTGGAACCGCCTTTGGTGAGATCTCAACAAGGTCTAAACTCTGCTCCTTAGCCATCTCTATGGCCTTGGTAATAGGGAATACACCTGGCTCTACATTTTCTCCTACAACACGAACCTCGCGTGCTGTAATCTTACCGTTTACTTTATATGGCTCTTCTACCCTACCTCTTGGCGGATAGCGCCTTCTCATTTTAGCGATTGTAACCTCCTTGTTTTATCAAAATGACTGCAAATATCGGTAATATTTTCTAATAATCAATACCGATGTTTTTTATATAATTATTAATGCTGCCCCATCGAGACAGCCTTTTCTTTTGCAAAGTAAGCGATGAAGTCGTCTATTTTAAAGCTTCCTACATCACCGTGACCATGACGTCTTACTGACACAGTCCTTTCTTCCGCTTCTTTTTCACCTACAATAAGCATAATTGGAATCTTTTTTACTTCAGCATCTCTGATTTTTCTTCCAATTTTTTCGTCTCGGTGATCTACAAAACCAGTTATATCTTCTGACTCTAATACCTTATTAACATCCTGAGCATAATCAGCATACTTCTCTGATATTGGTAGAATTGCTACTTGATCAGGTGTTAGCCATAGCGGAAACTCACCGGCACAATGCTCAATTAGTACAGCTACGAAACGCTCCATTGAACCGAATGGTGCTCTGTGCAACATTACTGGCCTATGTTTCTGGTTGTCAGACCCCGTATATTCTAATTCAAACCTTTCTGGGAGGTTATAATCTACTTGAATGGTTCCCAACTGCCACTTCCTACCTAGTGCGTCCTTAACCATAAAGTCTAACTTAGGGCCATAGAATGCCGCTTCTCCCAGTTCAGTAACGGTGTTTAATCCTTTTTCAGCCGATGCTTCAATAATAGCACGTTCAGCCTTAGCCCAACCTTCGTCAGAACCAATGTACTTTTCTTTATCCTTAGGATCTCGAAGTGAGATCTGTGCTGTGAAATCCTCGAAACCAAGTGAATCAAATACGTACAAGACTAAGTCTATCACCTTGATGAATTCTTCTTTCACTTGATCTTCCATACAGAAGATGTGTGCATCGTCTTGCGTAAAGCCTCGAACTCTCGTTAAGCCATGAAGTTCACCGCTTTGCTCATATCTATAAACCGTTCCAAACTCAGCATATCTAACGGGTAAGTCTTTGTATGATCTTGGCTTTGACTTGTAAATTTCACAATGATGAGGACAGTTCATTGGCTTTAACAAGAACTCTTCTCCTTCATGTGGAGTCGTAATTGGTTGAAAAGAATCAGCACCATACTTTTCATAGTGACCCGATGTCACATAAAGATTTTTATGGCCAATATGAGGAGTTATCACTGGCTCATATCCTGCTCTCACTTGAGCCTTTCTCATGAAAGTTTCAAGTCTCTCTCTCAGTTTTGCCCCTTTGGGCAACCATAGAGGAAGACCCATACCCACTTTTTCAGAAAAAGTGAATAATTCTAATTCTTTACCAAGTTTTCTGTGGTCTCGCTTTTTTGCTTCTTCAAGCATATGCAAGTACTCGGTCAGTTCTTTTTGCTTTGGGAATGTAATCCCGTAGATACGGGTAAGTTGTTTCCTTTTCTCATCACCTCTCCAATAAGCACCTGCTACACTAAGTAGTTTGATCGCTTTAATAAATCCGGTGTGAGGTATATGTGGCCCTCTACAAAGGTCTGTAAAATTCCCTTGCTCATAGAAAGTGATCGTACCATCATCAAGTCCTTCTAAGAGTTCGAGCTTATACTCGTCATCCTTTTCTTTGAAATAACTGACAGCCTCATCCTTTGAAATGTCTTTTCGAACATACACGTTTTTTTCGCGCGCTAGCTCAAGCATTTTCTTCTCAATGTCTTCAAGATTGGCAGCGTCAAACACCTGATCACCAAAATCTACATCGTAATAATAACCCTGCTCAATTGAAGGACCGATACCAAGCTTTACTCCAGGATAAAGTGCTTCTAATGCTTCGGCCATAAGGTGTGCTGAAGAATGCCAAAAGGTAGATTTACCTCCTTCATCGTTCCAAGTCAGGAGTTTTACTCCAGAATCCTGGCTGATGGTGCGGTTGGCATCCCAAACCTCTCCATTTACTTCGGCCGCCAATACATTTCTGGCTAACCCTTCACTAATACTCAAAGCGATATCCATCGCTGAAACACCCTTGGAATACTCTCTGATAGTTCCGTCAGGTAAGGTGATTTTTACTTGCTCTTGGCTCATTTTAATGGGTACCTGATGCTACAAACCAACAGGATTTATTAAAATCAAATTTTGCGAATGCAAATATGCAATAATAATTACTGAAAAGGGTCTTTATAGATAGTTTTAGAGCGATAAATTAAAGCTGAGTTTGATAGCGGTTCTATCTACACCATCATTTTCTAAATAGGTCAATCTTCTAATGAAGTCGACTCTAAAAACCTTGAAGATGTTTTCTATCCCCAAACCGACTTCAGCAAAAGGCCTTCCGTTTTCGAGCACATTAAAAAATGGCAGGTCATTACCAATTTCATCCGTTCTAATTTGAGCGTCTAGCGTGCTTTGGCTTACCCCTCCAAACAGCAAGTTACCCGTACCGACTAACCTCCACTTAAGTCTTCTTAACAGAGGAATTCGATTAAATACAAAGCCTTCGAAATTGTGTTGCACACTCAATGAGGCAAACGACTGACTAGAGAATTCGAAGAAATTCATCGTGTTGTAGGCTATATCCGTGTAGACAAATTGCTCGTTACCAATATGTGATGTAAGCAATGGATATGGTACATCTTCAAAAATATGACCCGCACTAACTTGATATCGAAATACTCCCCAAAAACCAGCTTTAAGACGTTGAGAAACTCCGAAATTCAAACGGTTATAGTCAAAATCGCCTCCTAAGCTTCTGAAGCCACGGGTGTAAGAAAGTAGTAGAGTTGGCCACCTCAAAGTACCTAAGCTTATCCGGCTATTGTCGTTAATCAAGAAAGACTCATCCCGAGCAAACTTGAAAATAACTGTAGCTTCAGTAGTTTCAAAATTCGAAGCAACTGGCGAATCTGTTCTACTCAAGTCGGTTCTATATCTAAAGTCAAACTGGGGGTTGAAGCTCTGTTTTTTAAGCTGCATACCTGTCGAGAATGATCTCGAAAACTGTCTGAACCCATCAATTTCAAAGCGTTCATACCGAAAAGGACGTATTAAGTTTCCTAACTGTGTCAATGCTAAGAACGCGCTTCCATCTAAGGAGGACGTCAGTGGATCTAATTGAATTCCAAATTGATCAATGTCATTTCTATAACTCGCGGTAATAGTAGTCCACTTTTCTCTGTTAAGAATCACATTGGCTCCCAAACCATACTTAAAGCGCTCATCAGTGAATCCATAGGCACCGTAACCATTGAATTGCCATTTCCGACTGAAATTCTCGTTGGTCCTTCCTCCTATTCTTATCCTGGGCCCTTCAACATCATTTAAACCAACCAAAAACGGCCATGGACCCAAATCGAATTTACCTACCTCCACATAGCCTCTTGCGACCGTCTTCAGGACATTTGTCCACGTTTTCACAAATCGAATATTGTTCAGCGAATCAATCATTGCCATAACATTCACTTCAGTATCACTCAACTTATCATGTCGATTGGCCTGCCAAAAGTCTTCATCACTATATTTCGCGTCTTCAGCAAGCTCAATGGTTCTTTCAAAGAACTTAGTTGGCTTTGGCTCGGTAATTTTTATGTTTTTATTCGAACTATAAAACTTAGCTAAAAAGCCTGCCGATTTTTTAGTAATCTCAGTTGCATCTATTAGAATTCTAGACTTGATGGGCAGCCATGCGCCAGTCTCTGTTCTTTCAAGTTCTTGTTGGATCTTAATACGATCAATGAAGTTCAGGTTAGCAGTAGACTGCATGGTAGCATCTATCTGCTTGATTGCAAAGTCAGACTTGGTTATCCAAAGGTTTCCAAAAAAAGCCAATTCCTGATCGTTCTTGGGCTTAAATTCAAGGAGATAAACAAACTCATCTCCGAGGTAGAGACTGTCTTGAAGCTCATACTCATAGATTAATCGCCAAGCATCACCTATAGGCGATGCAAACTCTTTCTCTACGATATTCATTCGATTTTGATAGAAGTTGTATTCTTGAAAGGAAGAACCGATGACTTGAGAAATTAGTGAACCGTCCTCAATCGCCACTCCCTTGATCCGAGTACGCTCAATTTCCTCCTTTTGCAAACGAGGATTATCTCTGTAATAGAACTTCGAAAGCGATTCAGAGATAAAAAGCGGCAAAATAGGCTTTCCATCTTCCCCTGCAATCACTTCAATCGAATCTAGTACAGCACTTATCTTCTGCATATACTTCTTATTCCGAAGCTGTTCAGAAATATTATCTACATCTATTTGAATCTTGTTATAGCTGTCGTATTCGTATGCGTCCAACGTACGTTTATCATTGGTGCGCTTATTATCAATGACAGATCGCATGATCGCAAAAGCAGGGTTTTCTTCTTCTCTCGCGAAAACCACAAAGTCATCAAGCCCTTTTGCTTCTGGTGTTAGTTGAAAATTAATGGTTTGAGTAATGCCTTTCTGATAAACTTTATACTTGGTTTCGTAACCAATGAAGGAAACCAAAAGAGTATCGGATGCAGCATCTCCTTCGATGGTATAAAAACCGTCAAAATCTGTTGGAGATCCTACTGAAGTTCCTTTAATCACCACACTCGCAAATGGTATTGGGTCACCACTTTCTGCATCAGTGACCTTGCCTTTAATCACAGTTTGTGCCTGAATTGAACTTATAAAGCAAAGTAAGACGATAAGAGATAAAAATATTCTCAGTTTCAAAGTGGCGTATTTTAATTTAATAACTCTTATCTAACGGTATAAAGGGATAAAACGTCAGGGTATATATAACTAACTCAGAGGTTAACTCTTAGAAATCTGAGAACGTTCCCTCATATAATTATTAATATGGATATCTGATCGCTTGACAATTCTCGAATACCACTCTAGTTTCAATTCTTCTTTTTCTACTTCTGTCAACTGCCAAGCGATATCACTACTTTTTAGCCTAGAGACTAACTCTTGCAATAATAAAGCAGCACTTACTGAAATATTGAAGGACTCCGTAAAGCCATACATCGGTATATGAACAAGTTCATCTACTTGCTCTTTGGCATAATCCGTGAGCCCCTGCAACTCTGTACCAAATATAATTGCTGTTTTATCAGTGATATCTAAGTCATGTATAGATGCAAATTCTTTCGAGGGGGTTGTCCCTACAATGCGATAATTTTTCTTTTTCAAATCTTTGAAGCACTTCTCCGTACTCGTCTCTTCCCTTTCGTACTTGTGCTGAGTGATCCATTTTGATGCCCCTCTAACGACATTGGGATTCACTTCGTAATCATGAAGTCTTTGGGTGATGTATAAATCCTGAATACCAAAACAATCACATGTTCTCATAACGGCACTTGCGTTTTGAGCATGATAAATATCCTCAAGAACAACCGTTAAATGACGCGTACGTTCAGAAAGTACCTGATTGATGGTAGACACTTTATGAGGTGTTACAAACTCCTTTAACATTTCATTCAGCTGCTTTCTCAAGGCTTTGGTTATTAAAAAAAGAAAGCCGTTGACGAAATAGCCAACAGCTTCGGAAGATGAACAAACAATATTTCTACAACCCTTTGACGGCTGTTCAGACCGTCATATTAAAGACAATCCATATTGTTCAAACCCTTACCGAATTTACATTTCTAAAATAGTTCTATCGTATCACCGACATTGTAGTTACCAGCACCCCCTTTGTTCTTATCGTCCTTTTTTGGAGGTATTGGTTTAGGCTTCGGTTCATCTGGCTTTTCTGGAGCCTTGTTTACTTCTGCTTCTTTTTCCTTGTCCTCAACAATAGGTTCTTTATCAACTACAGGAGACTTATCCTCTTCTGGCTTTGGTTTATCTTCTACTGTCTCGTCAGGCTTTGGCGTTTCAATCTCTTGTTTCGTTGGTTGTACCTCCGTTTTCGGTTGCGCTTCAACCTCCTCTACCAATGCTGTTTCTGGCTCATCCGCAACATCTTCAGCTTTCTTATTCCCTCCAAGGAGCACTACTTTCTTGACATTATGAGGTGAAAGCTTATTTCCTGTTGCTCTCCAGCCCTTCACATCAATCAACATATCCATATCAAAAACAGTAATCTTGCGTTCGCGCAAGCCTTTGATTGTATAGTGTACTTCGACCTGGGCATCCTTCAGCGTGGTGGCAAGAAGTAATTTCGCACCCTTCTCTTCACTGATGAACATGAACTTTTTATCCTTTGTGGAAGTCTCCACTTGGAATCTTTTTACGTAATGTAGGGCTGTTGCCGGATCGTAATGAATGGCAGAAATGACGCCATCTGGGTCAAACTTATGGATATAGTGAATCTTTGTTGGATCGTAACGATTCGTTAAGTCAAAAGATGTTAATTCATATTCGCCATTATTATAAATGACCAGTATCATATCAGCTGCCTGAAAGTTACCGAGATGCGTACCACGATCATCACGATTTAATCGACCGACAGATTCATCATACCAAATATCAAGCCCTCCTAAAGTAGAACGACCTTCCATTTTTAGTTGAACCTTTCTGACTGGATACTTTGTGACAATATTCCCGCCAGAACCTCTGCCCTTGATATCAACATCTGCAAAACTAAAGTCAAATACTTTGACCCTTGCCTTAGCACCTGAAGTGAGGTAAACTGTAACCAGTTCTGCCTCACCATTAGGGTTTGCAG
>Ga0222675_1000147_pt1 | contig 36603 bp, 30 predicted proteins | sample AntAcemetagen868_FD_179818 | JGI IMG/M metagenome (GOLD analysis project Ga0222675, IMG submission 179818) | Saline water microbial communities from Ace Lake, Antarctica - #868 | ecosystem: Environmental > Aquatic > Non-marine Saline and Alkaline > Saline | place: Antarctica: Ace Lake...
GAGTATTTGGTTAAATAGGCTTACTTTTATCATTAAACGGGGGTGTTTGTTTTAGTACCACTAATCTAGTGGATCAAACTTGCCGTTTTTTTTATTCCTTAAAATTTATTTTGGACAGATGTGATTTGAAAAGTATTATGAAACTATTATCTCTAATTTCAGCCTTCATCTTAATTTTCTGTTTGCAGGCACAAAGCCCAGAGCATCCCTGTGCTACTATGGAAGCTAATGCACAATTTGCTACACCTGCCCAGCGTAGGGCCAATGAAGCATATTTGGAAAATTATCGGAAAAGGCATCCAGAGAAAAAATATTTACCTGTGCATTACAACACCTTGCAAAGGCGCAGCCACCAATGTGGGGTAGCCAATATTATTATACCTGTATGGGTGCATGTGGTTCATAATAATGGAATTGGCAATATTAGTGAGGCACAGGCCGAACATGCCATTGAGGAACTGAATCATCATTTTTCTAATGCTGATGGAACAAGCCTACCTGCTGTAAACACCGGCATCCAGTTTTATTTGGCTGGTTTTGATACTACGGTAAGTTCTTTAACAAGTCATAAAAGAAACGTTGAAACGGTAGACTTAATGAGCCAAAAATTTAGGAGTAAAGACACTTTTGTAAATATTTGGGTGGTAAAGGAAATTTTAGATTCCAATGGACTAAACAATAATGTGCTTGGTTTCTCAGGCATGCCTTGGACAAGGTTTGGAGGGAGATACAATGGCATAGTAGTGGAACATGATTGGTTTGGGCATGCTGGTTTTGGTGCACATATGCACCCCGATGCTCAAGGAAAAGTATTGGTGCACGAAATGGGGCATTATTTAGGCTTGTATCATCCTTTTGATTTTGGATGCCAAGGAACTACGGATAATGATTGTGCCTTAGGAGGTGATATGTGTTGCGATGTACCTGCCACCAACACGAACCAAAGCGACTGTTCTAATCCAACAAACTCGTGCATGGGTGAAAATTATAGCGGGAATGACCCCCTGGACCAAATGAGTAATTATATGGATTATTATGAACCGGGCTGCAAAAACACCTTTACCGCAGATCAAACAACACTAATGTATTCTCGTTTAGAACAATACCACTCCACTTTAGGTTTGCCTAGTTCCTTTATAATCACCGACCCAGATTATTGCGTTGTTTCGGCTAAAATAGAGGGGGCTAGCTCAGTATGTCAAGGAGATTCATTTAGATTTACCACATATTTGGTAAATAATGGTACAACCTTTTGGCAATTGTTCGATAGTGCTGGAAACTTTTTGGATTCCTTTACTGGAAGAAATTTTGTTACCATTGACACAGCTTTAAAAGAATATTTTGTAACCCTTCATTCATGGAGAGGTGGAGACGACTCCTATGATACTTTGCGCAAAGTAGAAGTATTGGACTGCAATGCCCATTTACCCACCCCTAATGGCAATTGGGTATTTGGAAATAAGGCAGGACTAAGGTTTAGCCCTAGCGGAACATTTAGAGATATTGGCCCTTCTAGGAGTGATAACCCTTCTCAACTCAATATTAGTGAAAATAGCTTTTGCATTAGCGATAGTATGGGGAACTTATTACTGTATGGTGGACCAGATTTGGATGATGACCCAAATAGTAGCTCTGGGTTAAAAGACATAGATATTTATGGCAAAAATTATAAACCCATTACAGGTAGTCCTTATACCAATGCAGACTATCGCAAACTAATAAGTGGTACATCGGCTCAAGGAAGTATTTTGCTTAATAGACCTGATAGCGCACATTTATACGATTTATTCTATGGCTATTACATAGGTTTTTCAGATGGAGCTTCTAGTGCGTTTCTAAATAAACTAACCATAGATGTATCAGATAGTACTTATGTTCCATCTGATAAATATTGGGAATTTGGAAGTATTATAAAATCTGATACCATTTCACTAAATGTATTGGGTAACAATAATAGACGTTTTGGAGATGCTATTACGGCTTTGCCAAAATGTAACCCAAGTGAGTATTGGTTATTGGTAAATGATATTAAAAGTGAAGAGATTTTAGTTTATTCTGTTCATGGGGATACGGTAGAGATTGATTCAGCCTACCCAGCTAAGTATTGGGGAGCAATATTTAAACCAGGGTTGCATATTTATGATGGAATGCAAATTGTTTTTAACCAACAAGGAACCAAGTTTGCCTATGATGATTATATATATGATTTTGACAGAGCAACAGGTAATATTTCACTTTCAGATTCTATCGTATACGATAGCCTTTCACAGGTATGGGGCATAGCATGGAGCCCAAATGGAAAAGTGCTTTATAGAAGTGAGGTGCAAGCATCTAGCCTACCGGGTGGAATTGCCTCGGGTATTTTTCAATACGACTTAGAATCTTCGCATAATAATAAAAACAGAAATGAAATTACACAGCCTGATTATGCTGCTTTAATGCAAACCGGGCCAGATGGGAAGGTGTATATCGCCACAGAGAGACAACCTTATTTAAATAGCATATCCAAACCCAATGTAGTAAATTATGCAGGGGATAATAAAAGTGAGTTTGAAGAAGTTGGTATTTTGCTTAGAAAAGGTTCAACAGGAGGGATAAGCACAGAAGGTTCCATGCCCAATATTGTAAATGCTAATGTAGAAGTATTGGATACCAATGTAAGTTTCTATGCAAAACGCAGTTCTTGTTTTACAGTAAATACAGAGTCCGAAGTATGTTGTATCATTTCATCTTCTTGGAATTGGGGAGATGGTTCAAGTATTGAATTTGGCAAAAAAGGAACACATACTTATGGAGATACAGGATATTATACCATTACCCAAACCATTAATGGAACATTTACCATTCAAAAAATCATACACATTGGCGTAGAGCCTATTGATTTAACAATTAATGGGCTTAGCCAAATTTGCGATAAAAGTCAAACCTATAATTACTTTCTGCCCTTTAAAACCAATTTGCAATATATTTGGAGTTCAGAGAATGCAGCTTATCAAAGCGCCTTAGATAGTGTTACCCCGAACACTGAGATACAATGGAATACCACGGGTAAAGTAAAGGCCATTGTGTTGGATAATAGAACTGGTTGTATTGATAGTGGCTTTTTGGACGTAACGGTACGGAATGAGATTTTAAATAATCGCATTGATAGCTCCCAAGCCATTTGCAGCTATGGAGACTCTATAAAACAAATTTTGGGTAGCATGCCTACTGGTGGTGCAGGCGGTTTGACCTATGTATGGTATGCCCAACCACAAAATGGAACATTTAGAAAGTTATCTAATACAGGCCAACACTTCACCCCAATAAAGAATGATACATCCTACAGATATATGAGAATTGTAAGAGACGGTATTTGCAGCAAATCAAGCAATATTGTTGATATAGTTTACTTAAACTTAATGAATACTATTGAGGAGGTTACTGATAATACCAGCCATTGGTATAGAAGTGCAGACACTAATTATAGAAATTCTAACTTCAGGTATCAGTGGCAGCAGAGCACTGATAGTATATTTTTTACGGATATTCCTCCAGCATTATCGAGCTCTTATTATAAAACATTTATCATGAAGGATTCTTTGGAGAAGACATATATACGCCGAAAGATTACGACGGACAATTGTGTGTTTTATAGCAATATTCTTTGCCATACCCCTAGTGTTTACCCTTTAAGTAAATACGATGCCAGGTATTGCAATAGCACCACCCTAAGCACAGGTTTTGCCATTAAAAATCGTACTTTAAAGGCTTTAGATTATTATTGGTACCGAATAAAAGGTGGTAATCCAGATTCCACCTTTTTTATACAGAAAAATAACACCCCACATTTAACTGATTTTAGTAGTAATTATACCCCGAGTGATCTGTTTAAATGTGTGGTTAAACATTCTCAAGTCCAAGATTCTATTGTAATCATCACTAAGATTTATGATACATTGGCTCGTTCCTTGCCAGAGGGACCAGGTGTTAAAATTACTCATTGGGTAAAGCCTGGGGATGATTTGTCCATTCCGTCTAGTTTTGTAAAACTAGATAGGCAAAGTGTGTTTAATGGATGGGAGCAGGAATTTGTATCCACTATATGGAGATTCTTTACTCCAGATGACACATTAAAATTAACAAATATACCAGCCTCATGGGACGGATTGGAGTTTAGGGCCTATGCAAACAACACCTGCTTTTATCAAAGCGGACAAACTTATATAAGCGGAACTGAATATGGGCCTAACCATGTAATTAAGATACAGGATACTACTCAATATTGGATTAAGGACAGTCATAATGATGTGGGTGCTGAGGCCAATTGGCCGGATGTAAATAATTACACACATAGCCCCGATGTTTGGGTGAGACAAAGAAGTAATTATGGCACACGAGTTTGGGGTTATATGGATCAAAGCATGCTAAAAGCAGATGCGGATACCAACTTTATGCATGTAATGGTTCGTAACTACGGCCAACATACGGCCAAAGGAGGTAAACTCTACCTTTATTGGACAGTAAACAGTACCAATGAGTCTTGGCCTGACAAGTGGTTAGGTGTCGACTTTAATGATACCTTTTGCAATTCAGATTCTGCTAAATGCTATCCTAGAAGTGGAAGGATAAATAAGGTCGGTTACGAAATTGACACAATACCACCGGGTGATAGTCTTATGGTAACCATACCTTGGACACAAGCAGATACTGTTCCGCAACCGGGTTGGTACTATGTTCTAAAGGATAGTCAAAAAAACTACTCTAATACCATTGGTGTATGCTATTTAGCAAGAATTGAAACGGCTGATGCATATCCTCATAACATGTCGTATGCCGAACATAAGTTCACGGATAAAACGATTCAATTTAATGTGGTTTGGAATAGGAGAATAGCCAGCAATAATTTCTTTTTGGATTATATAAGGCCACCCTTCGATAATCAATTTGGGGGTTGGACCTTCTTTTACGTAAAACCAAAGGTGGGTATTAGTCCTAGAGATGTGAAGTTTAAGATGCATGTAAACGACCCTGCATACTTTGGTAAAGGAGAAATACTAATGCATTTATCGGACTACATGTGGAATAAAATGTCAGCATTGAGCTTCCCAGGTTCGGGGTTTACGGTGGACATGACTAACCAAACTTTGTTAATTGACCAAAACGATGCAATAATAGGAAACTTTGATTGCGACCCAGATATTCAAAGTGGTGTTGCATTTACCTTTAGAAGAAAGGCAGGTACTTCTGGTGGTGCAGCAACCAAGGCGTATTTATTTACCCTAAGTCAATATGTAGAGGACAGCATCCATTTAGGCAACATGCAATACGGTCTTTATGGCCCACCCGCTGGCGGCGGTGGTGGTGAAGGAGACCCCACTGGAGCTCCAAACCCCGATGGCTTACAACCTACCAATACTGATTTATCTATTCTTATGGCTAACCCAAATCCATTTACAGGAGAATTACATATTCAATATCAAGGGGGGGTGAACCAAAAAGTACAGCTCCAATTATTTGATATGGAAGGTAAATTGGTAAGTGAGATTTGCAACTGCCAAAGCGATGATAAAGGATTTGTTCATTACCAACTAAATGGAAATGCAGTAAGTGCTGGCTCATATATATTAAAAGCACTAGAAAATGGAGTAGAAAAGAAAATGATTGTGATTAAGGCAGAGTAGTACAATAAAACTCTTACATTAAATTAAAAAGAGGCATCCAATAAGGCTGCCTCTTTTTGTTACAAGTGCAACGGTAAAATCTGTTTCTGACATATAAAGAAACCTAATAACTTTTTGTGAAATAGTGATTATTACAGTGCAAAAATGCAGTAAAATAGCAGCTTAAACGTATTATTTATTTTTGCGTTTATTATTACGTCTAGCGTTACGAATAACCGTTTATGGAAAAGACAAATGGTTCGTCCTCGGTTCATTTACAAACGCTGCAAATGCGGCAGCTAGTCTCTTTGAAAAAATACCTAATTCTAGGTATGTTTCGTATTACATTCTGCTTTATTTTTGGAAAATACTACTAAACAACAAGTGAAACTTTCGCATATCCAAAATATAGTTTAGCCCTATTATGCTATTAATTGCTTGCCACTGCTGCATTAAAGTACACTAAAACGAAATTGGATATGCGATATACCATATATGTTGGATATACGCAATACGTATATTTGGGAGTTATAGCCAATCAAATTGCGCACACTAAGATAGATAGGACATAATTAATGCGAATAAAACTAAATGACTAAAAATGGAAGATCATGACTTTGAATCAATAATTGAAGAATTAAAAAAGCAACTTGATTCAAGTAGACAAAATTGGCTTTTTGGAGCTGGTATTAGTTACAAATCAAATATCCCGTTAATGTATCCATTAACGGATCGAGTAAAAAATATAGTTGTTGCGTCTAAAAATGTCAAGGATATTGAAATATATAATCTACTGACTACTGAATTACAGGAAAAGTCTCATATAGAACATTACTTAAGTCATATTGGTGATTTAATTGCTTTAGCAGATAGAGCAAAAACACAATCAGCAACATTAGGAACTAAACTCTTTACTAAGGATGAACTATTAAATCTCCATGGGACAATAATTTCAGCTATTGGTGAAACAGTTCGGTATGGCTATTCGAATGATAGCACTGAAATAATTGGTGGTTTTTCTAATCCAATTGTTGAAATTGAGCATCATATCAAATTTGTTCAGGCTATATATTCTAACAGGTCTAATTTATTATCTAGGTCGAAACTCACATTCTTCTCAACTAATTATGACACATTATTAGAGGATGCACTAGGGTTAGAAAAATTCACCGTTGTTGATGGTTTCTCAGGCGGTGCAATCGCATATTGGAATCCTGAGTTTGAATTTCAAGATGCTCACGACTTGCCTAATAAATGTTTGCTTTATAAACTGCATGGATCTATAGATTGGCACAGAGATGAAAAAAAAGGATTAGTAAGAACAAGATACGGTACAAAATATTTAGCAAATAAATCTGAAATAATGATTTACCCTCAGGCTACAAAATATGTAGAAACCCAAAAAGATCCTTTTTCATATTTGTTTAATGGCTTTAGGAACTCATTAAATTTCCCTGAAGACAATGTTTTAATTACTTGTGGTTATAGCTTCGGAGATGATCATATTAATGCTGAAATCGAAGCTGCATTATCATCTAGGAATAGCAGAACAACATTAATAGCTTTCGCGGAAGAAAATCCGGAAGGCTCTATAATGATTAACAAAACACTAGATTCATGGCTTATAGATAAACAGTTTGGAGATAGAGTTTATGTTGCTGGCCAAAAAGGCATCTATTACAATTCTACTTTACCCATTCAACCCGCAGACAAGAAGGATTTGTTTTGGTGGACATTTGAAGGATTAACTAATTTTATTTTAACCGGAGATCATGAGTAAAGAACTATTTATTACCCTCCCTTCTTTGCGTATAGGTAAAATTATCGAAGTAAGTGGAAATCAAATTAGAATTGAACTTGATATTAGAATAACAGAACTAACAAGGTCGGTTTATGGTCAGATTTATTCTGTTGGTCAAATCGGTAGTATTATAAAAATACATTTTGGTAGAAAAATATTATTCGCATACGTTAGAATGTTAAGAATGCAGTCTGATATTCTTGCTGAAGAAGGTAAGACTACAATTTCACCTGGAGATGATAAAAGAATATTAGAAGCAGATTTATTTGGACAAGGTATTTGGAGTTCCAAAAAAGAGGAACTTTCATTTGTCCGAGGTGTAGAAACGTATCCACTTCCGTTACAAGATGCATTTCTTTGCCTCAATGATGAACTCGAAAGTATTTATCGTGCAGCAGAAGACATAAAAGAAATTGGCAACAACCCAATGGTTCCAATAGGTAATTATGTTGGCGGAAATAATGCCGTTTGTCGAGCAAATATTGATAAATTATTTGGACATCATTGTGCAATATTAGGCTCTACAGGTTCTGGGAAATCAGGAACGGTAGCATCCATTCTCCACTCAGTTTTAGCACATCGAACAAATGAAAAAACCATATCACCTAGGATTGTAATTATCGACCCACATGGAGAATATTCAAAAGCATTTGTAGACAAGTCGATTGTCTACAATGCCTATAGTGAAGCGTCAGCAAATGGTATGAATTTAGAACAATTAAAATTACCATATTGGTTAATGTCAAGTGATGAATTTAAATCATTGGTTATTGGTAAAACTGAATTTGAAGCAACTTCACAAACAAACATGATTTATCAGGCAGTAACATATGCTAGATTATTAAATGCCGGTTTAGTTGAAAATGTAGGAGATGATCCTTTGGGAGGTATGAACTCTGAAATTCCTGTTACAGGTAAAACTGAGGATGATATTTTGAACTTTGACAGAGATAAACCAACTCCATTTCTACTTTCTGAATTTATCAAACATCTTGACAAAGTACAAGGACGAAAAGCAGGAAAAAACGACAATTTAACACCAAGTGATAAAAACAGACAATCTATTGAATCTATACTTAAAAAGTTAAAAGTCTTACGTTCTAATCCTCAATTGTCCTTCTTAATGAAGGAGTATAGTACAACTTCACCAACGCTTGAAACTGTACTGCATCAATTTATAGGTGAGCAAGAAGATAAAAACCTAAGAATTATTGATATTTCAGGATTACCTAATGAAGTCGCTGGCCCATTGACAGCTCTTGTAGCAAGGCTCTTGTTTCAATACAAATTATGGCAAACTAGAGAAGAAAGAGAGAAAGATCCTGTTTTATTTATTTGCGAGGAAGCTCACAGATATGTGCCAAATCATGGTGAGGCTCAATATAAAGAAGCTCAAGAAGCCGTAAGACGAATAGCAAAAGAAGGTAGAAAATATGGTGTTGGGCTAATGTTAATTTCGCAAAGACCTTCTGATGTTGAAGCAACTGTTTTGTCGCAATGCAATTCATGGATTATTCTTCGCCTAACAAATTCAAGTGACCAAGCACACGTTGCTAAATTCCTACCAGATAGTTTAGTTGGTTTGACAAAAATGTTACCTTCTCTTACTAGGCGTGAAGCAATTTTTGTTGGAGAAGCAGCTGCACTACCAAGCCGTATTAGGATTAATAAACTTTCACCTGAACAATTACCTGACTCGAATGATATTAGTTTTGTTAAGGGCTGGCTAAACGAGCCAATGGAAACAGAAGAACTTAAGGAAATATGCGACAGATGGATTGGAGCATAATTAAAACTGGCTATAACAAAATGTATAGTGCATAGCACCCTGCGGGATGCTACGACACCATACATAGAACGTTCGTGTGCAATCGTCCGTTGGGACTCATGCACACGAACGGTCCGCCGCGCTACGCTAGCTGTTCTGCGCCTAGGTCCTACGGACCACAGCACAGAACAGCCCGCTATACGAAATTAGCCTGCTTGTTTGATGCTCAAACGCAAACTAACTTCGTATAGCGCGGCGGACCGTTGTGGACGTGGAAAATGGAATAGTAAAAGGTGTAATCAATTGCACTAAAAGTTAAGTTTTAGATGCATTTTGTAGTCAAATAGTAGTCTAATTGCATTGTTAATATATACGTTTCTGTTACGTTTAGCGAAACGTATATAAATGTTTATTATTAAGCGTTAAACGTTTATTGAACGGATAAATAGTTAATCTTTGGCTACTAGATAATCATTGACTTGAATGGTAGATAATATTTGCACTAGTATTGAATTTTGAATTAAACATATCTATTTGCCAATCGATGGATCTTTTCTTGGCATTTCTCAAAGGCATTGCAAAACAATTTTCAGGAGTGGCCAATATTAAATCTTTATTTCTGTTTGATAAGACGTTGAGCCTCCCTTTCTCTTAAAAATTGATCTTGCTCCCTATATGACATTAAGCGCATTTCATTGCTTATTAATCCTGTGTGAATCGTCCAGTGATATAACATAGGCCCATTTCTCACGCTACAATCATATACTCTAATATCCTCGCAATTATGTCTGATAAGTGAGAACTTCCATTGAATAAGCCGATAAACCGAGGTTTCTTTTTTGAGTGCCTTAAAATAACTATCACTTAACGTTTTAGTGTCCCAAGACCATGTTTTAACTGGTTCTCCTGATTTTCGACTGATTCTCTGGGCTTCTGGTTTGTATTTAACCCAGAGGCGTATTTCCTCAGGAAGTGCAGCTTTTGTTGACTCTTCCATATCTATTTGATTATTTTTCATTTACGATTTTTCTTATATTCAGAATATTAATAACTGAAGAACTAAATAGTTGATTAACACATTATCCAATTAACAGAATACTTTTTTAAAAGTATTCTTTGCCATACTGGTTGTGACGAAAAATAAGAATGGGAAAAAGGAGACAAATCATTTGTTTTTCTCTCCTTCCTTTTTAACTTTTAACCCATCTACCCTAACCTGAATATCGTTCGGCTTGTTCCAATAAGCTACCTTAGCGTCTCTGTCATAACTTCTATTGCAAGATGGAGCTTTGCCTTTAATAAGCTCTTTACTGCCTTCATGGGTAAAAAAACAACGAACCGGAGGACGTTCTGTAATCTCCAGCAAGCCTAGTTTACTTAGAACTTTTTGTTCATATAGTGCTGTGGAGTGGGATTTCATGTTTTTTTGATCTCTAATTGTTTTTGAACTCCGGTTAAAATCTGGGTTGGCTTGAAAAAGCGTATCCAACTCGGCTTCAGAACCTCCTTTGCTAAACAAATACTCTCTAGCTGCTTCATGTGTTTCTTTTTGCCCCTTAAACGTATTATCGTTTCTCAAAGCCACGTTTTCAGCGGTTTTATTTATTCCAGGGTTTTTCTGGATTTTAGATTGATAGGCCTGTTCTTGCTTCAACTTGTTTTCCTGATATTCATAGGCTTGTAAAAGTCTCTGGATACTCACATGTTCACTCTGGTCAAATTCAATTCTATAAAACTCCTTAACAAGGGAGTATTTTTCTAAAACTGTGTTCCATCCTAAATGTCTGATTTTAGAATACCGTTGTATTGATGTTTTTTGAGGTAGGTGTTTCCCGTATTTCCTTTGAATAAACCCCTCTTTTTGCGCAAAATCCAAGTATCTATACAAGGTAGATATATTGCAGTCCAATAATAGACAAAGGGTTTTTCTGTTCTCAGGTGTAAGAATAAAAACACCACTTGTAGTTAGAGATTTACAGGCAATCCATGTTGCGTAAGTTGCATACATTGGATTAGTTTGGTATTTTTTTACTAGTTTTCGTTGTGAGGATATAGCGGTAGCTAACCCAATTGGAATCTTGACCTTCATGGGAACTGTCTAATAGGTTCTGATTTTGGTTAATGCTTCCTCTACCTCATCTGATTTGTATCGTACAAAACGTGAAATTCGATAGGCTTTAATAAGACCATCATTAGTCCATTTGGCCAATGTTACCAGACTTATTTGCAGGCGTTTTGCGGTTTGATCTCTTGTAAGAAATTCCGCTTCTTGGCTTTTTGCTTCATGTTTTGGTGTGAACTTTTCCAGTTCTCCTCGCACTGCATCTGAAAGGAGTGTTTTTAACTCGTTTTCAGGAAGCACGACAAATTTTAATTTGCTCATGCCCACAAAATTTGTTCTACGACATGAAAGGGGATGTGGAGGGAACCCCTTTTTTACTTTAAAGGTGTTTTTCGAGGTACAATTGGAAGTTTTTCTTCCTTCAAAATACTGTATTTCATTGCGGTATAAATCTTATCTATCTTTTCCCTGTTTTCCCTGTTTTCCCTGTTTGGAATTGGGTAATCATCACAGCAATACCTTTCTCCTTTGGTGTTTTTAATATCACGAGCTAATTTTGCATAGGTTCGCCATTTTTTACCGCATAATTCTGCAATGAACACTTGAATTTGCTTCGGTGTTAGTCCTTTTTGGGTTAGATGTTCAATAATTCCCAATTCATAAAAAACAACGTAATTTAGTCCTGCTGATTTCTCTTGAGTTGGATCCTGTAGAACTCCTTTAAGAGTTGCATCTGGATATTCCTCCAGGAACATTTCGCAGACTTTAATCTCCCAAAAGCAACGGTAGCCTTTAAGAAAACTAGCTAACCGTGGTTCATGCCCAGTCTGTTCCTTGACATGAATGTCACCAAATGCAGCAAAAAACACTTCCCTTAATTCAGATGTATCTCTGTATTTTGCATAACTATGTCCTATTCCTCTTTGATAAGAGAGGGAATGTTCATGCATTTCAAATTCAGGATTTAGTTTGGCATAGGCACTATTTATAAACTCTCTGAGTTTCTCTGCTCTGTACTCTTTAGGTACATGAGCAATTCTTTTTTCAACTTCTATTTCAATATCTTCAGCGGTGTATTCATGAACTTTAATCAACCAATCTAAAAATGGTTTGACTTCTTTAATTCCCAATTCTTTATGAAGATTAGGTATGATATGCAGATAGTCGAATTTAGACATTAAGTTGTCAAAGTTGTCTCTGCATTCTTTCTTCCCTTCATAATTCATTACCTCCAATACTTCTGCCGCACCGGAGTAGAAGAATTTCAAAGGGTATAGCAATAAATGGTTATGATCAGGAGTCCGTTCAACACAGATTTTCCAAAAATGCAGTTTTTCCTCATATGGTAAATCCCAAAAAATGCTAACCTTTCTTAAATACCTGTTTCTTTTTAGTACTTCTGTCTCTGTTAGTTTGGTATTATCTCTCATAGTTTAACTTTATCTCTACTAATTTATACTTAACGCAATCACGGTTTTATTTATTGGATTGGTTAAAATACTCCACAAATTTCACTGCATGTTCCATTGGGGTCATTTGGATATACGTATAAAAAGATTTTTCCGTTTTATGACCTGTTATGGCCATAATGTTTGGAACTGGAATTTTGCGCAAATACATGTTGGTTGCGAAACTTCTACGTGCTGTATGTGTTGTTAATAGTTCCCATTTCTTTTTTTCAGTGGTGGTCTTTTTGCCTCCCACAGTACGAACTAGTTTGAAAGAGCTATGAAGTTCCTTTATTTCCTTACCTATCTCTTTTAAATACTCGTTAAACTTTTGGTTTGAGATAGGCTTAGGCAAAAGGAGCATTCCTTCATCGGTGTACTTGTCAATAATCTTTTTGGCCTCTGGAAGTATAGGAACAACAACCATTTTTTGCGTTTTTTGCGCAATAATAGAGTAATATTCAGTGCCGCTTATGGTCTGTTTATCCGCATTAGGAACATTTCTATAATCTGAAAAGCGAAGCCCGGTATAGCAACCTAATACAAAAACATCCCTTGTTCTTTCTAGGTAGGGTTTACTTGAAAAGTCAAATTCCGAAATAATCTTCAGTTCATTTTCATCCAAAAAAATGTTATTAGCCGTTTCTTTTTGGGCAGTAAAATATTTCCCCTTGTATTTGGTATTTGTGTTATAACCAAGTTCCGTAGCTTCGTTTAGAAACGTTTTTAAACGTGTAATGTGCTTGGCAACCGTATTGGTCTTAAAGTTCTTTGTGCCTTCAAGAAACTGAACAAATTTGGTATAGAACTCCAAGTCGATATTGTCAAAATCTAGACTTATGCCTGTTAAGGCATGAAATTCTTTGAAAAGATTAAACGTCTGTTTATACGTTTCAAGCGTTCCTTTAGTCGTTTTATTCTTTGTGGTTTTGTTTACTCTTCCTTTGAGAATTGGGAAATAAACCTTTTCAAATTCCAGGAGGTCATTGACTACAGCCTTTTCGTTTTTAAGTTTTGGAAAGAAGTACTCCTTTAAGACTAATTTAATCTCTTTGGGCAGCGGTTCGACTTCTTTTTCTATGGATAAGCGATTTGCTATTACCTGAGCCTGGGTTTTGTATTTATCCAATAAGGTATTTAACTCTGGAGCAATGGTCAAACCTTTAACACGTTGTTTTCTTTTATCCCAATGTTTTGGAAGAATGCTTTGCTTAAAGTACCATTTAGCCTTGGCATAATTTGAAGTAATTTGCAAATACAATGGAGTGGGGATCGAACTATTAGAATCTTTAAGGTAAAAATTGAATGTAGCCATAGCAGTTTCTAGGTTATCAAAGATAGTCAGAAACATCAAAGAGGGCAAAAAAGGGGGCTAATTTTATTTGTTTTGTTTACTTCTCTTTACTCTAGCCTTTCTCTTAAATGACAAAACCCTCACTATTAGTAAGGGTTTTGAGTTAAATTGAATCAAGAGAGATTCAATAGGTTGCGGAGAGAGAGGGATTCGAACCCTCGATACAATTGCTCATATACATGCTTTCCAAGCATGCTCCTTAAGCCACTCGGACACCTCTCCGAATTAAGGGTTGCAAAGATAAATCTATTTTGTGATTCTAAAACATTAGTGTCCGATAAAAAAAGCCTCGATAATTGAGGCTTTTTTCGTATAGTTGAACTATTATTTCAAAAACATTTCAACAATGAGTAAAAGTACAACTTTTTTCGGACAGCCGATTTTCAGTCAGCTAATAGGATTGATAAAAAAGGACAATGTAGAAGAACAAGCAAAGAGATACAAAACGGACCACTATTGTAAACGGGTTACGACTTTTCAGCATTTGATAACGATGCTTTATGGTGTTACTTCAGGCTGTAACTCATTACGTGAATTATGCTCAGGTATAGTGAGTTATGGAGATAAGATTAGTCATTGTAAATTTGATTACGCCCCTAAACGAAGTACTTTGTCTGATGCCAATAAAAGACGTGATTGTGAAGTCTTTGAAGCGGTTTACGATGATTTAGTAAAAGAATATCTGCCAAGTTTATCGGACAGCCACCAGCAATTAGTTATCGACAAAAAGGTATACGCCATAGATTCTACTACTATAAGTTTATTTCAACCTATTTTTGAATGTGTAGGACGTAATCCCAACAATGGAAAACGAAAAGGAGGTATAAAGAGTCATCAAAAGTTAGATATGCAAGCTGGCATTCCTGTTAAAGTGTACCATAGTAATGCTAGAGAACACGATTTTCTTTTTATACAACATGCAGGATGTGGTAAAAAAAGGAGAGGTCGCTTTATTTGACAAGGCATACAACAATTATGAACTATTTGACACCTGGAATCAAAATGAGACCTATTTTGTAACACGATTAAAAAACAATGCAAAAGAACGCTTTATAAAAGAGTTTGATTTACCTCAAGCAACCCCAAATGAAATACTTCGAGATGCCCAAATAGCCTTAGCTTATAAAAATGAAGAAGGAGAGCAAAAGGAAGCTGTTCTGAGGCTTGTGTCTTACTATCACACAGAGAAAAATAAGGTGTATTATTTTTTGACCAACCTCTTCGATTTACCCGCTCAACAAATTGCAGATTTGTATAAGAAACGATGGGCAATAGAACTTCTATTCAAGAAAATAAAGCAGAATTTTCCATTACACTATTTTTATGGAGACAATAAGAATGCGATACAAATACAAATATGGGTAACACTAATTGCTTTGTTACTCATAACCATTATGAAACGTAGACTATCAAAGCCATGGGCGTTTTCAAACTTAGTAAGTCTACTGGAAAAACACCTATTCACCTATGCTAAATTCACTGACTTTTTTAATAATCTCGAAGATTTTGCTAAACAGTACGTGAAAAACAAACAGAATATAGAGAATCAAATGAGTCTAGATTTTATCTAAAAAGAGAGGGCTTGCTTTTTTGAAACGTCTAAAACAATACAGTTTTATTGGATTAAATAGAGTGATTGCCTTATTTTTTAGTTTTATCGGACAACAATAATTCTAAAAGGCTTTATACTGCAAATAATTGCATGGCATTTTCTGAAGTTATGGATGCAACTTCGTCTTCGCTTATTCCTTTAATTTCTGCTAGTCGTTTAGCAACTAAAGCAGTATAGGAAGGCTCATTTCTCTTTCCTCTATGTGGAGTAGGAGCTAGGTAAGGTGAATCTGTTTCTAAGATTAAATCAGCCAAATCTAAATCGGTCACCACTTTATCTAAGCCACTGTTTTTGAAAGTCAATACACCGCCAATTCCCATCAGGAACCCTAATTCTTTTACTTTCATCGCTGTTTCTAAATCATCTCCAAAACAATGAAAGACACCAGCAATTTTTCCTTTGTAAGGCTGCAACAAATCTATGATTTCGGCAGTCGCATTTCTAGAATGGATTGCAATTGGCAAACTCATTTCAATAGCTTTTTCAACTTGCCAAACAAAAGCTTCAGTTTGAATACCTTGGGTGCTTTTGTCCCAGTATAAATCCATTCCAATTTCACCAACAGCGCAATATTTTGCTTGGTCTTGAAATGAGAATATAGATTCTAATTGTTTCTTGTATTCCGTTGTAACAGAACAGGGATGCAGTCCAATCATTGGAACACATACTGGTGCTTTCTTCTTTTTACAAATGTCCAGCATCTTTTCCATGCTGTTTTCGTCAATGTTAGGAAGCAGGATTTTAGATACTCCCATTAATTGAGCATTGCTTAATACCTCATCTAAATCAGCATCAAACTCCTCCGCATAAATATGCGCATGAGTATCAATTAAGCCTACCATTCTATTTTATCCTTGTTTAAGAAACTATCAATTCCTTTGATGCAATCTTTGCTGGTTCTTGCTTTTGCATTCATCTCTGCTGCATTCTGTAAAGCAGCATCTAATTCTTTACCGGTGGTTTCAGCCAATAATTGTTTGGTTAAGGCAATGGAATCTCCTGAATTTGATTTGATCAAATTCAAAGCAAATTCACTCACATAATCATCTATGTTAGACTCGTCAATTACTTCATTGATAAGGTAGTTTTTCTGAGCTTCTTCTGCTGTAAATATGGCACCAGAAAGCAACCATTCTCTTAATTTTCGGTGTGGAACAAGGCCTTGTAAATAAACGCTTACCAGAGCTGGAACAAATCCAATTTTGGTTTCGGTATACCCAAATTTTGAAAGGGGAGTGGCAAAAGTAAAATCACATATACTCGCTAAACCGCAACCTCCTGCTAAAGCATGCCCGGTAACTTTTGCAATTACTGGTTTGCTTCCTCTATAAATTAAGTCATATAATTCTTGCAAGGACTTGGAGTCGGCAAGGTTTTCTTCAAAAGAGTTGTTTCTTATATCACTAATGTATTGAAGATCAGCACCTGCCGAAAAGGATTTTCCTTTACCCTCTAATATTAATACCCTCACGCCTTCATTCTGCAATGCATTATTAATCTTAATTTTAAGTTCTGCAATTAATGCTGGGCTTAGTGCATTTCGCTTATCAGGACGATTAAGACTTAGGGTGCAAATTCTATTTTCTATCTGTTCTAAAACTAATGCTGTCATATGGATACTTCTTGGGCTTTAGTGCTCCAAGCTTCTGCTTTGCTTATAAATAATGCTTTGGTAAGTGGCCAAACTTCCTTAAAAGTTGAGCTATGCCTATAGGTATTTAAATCTTCTTCAGAATTCCATCTACTAAATGTAAATAGGACATTGCTTTTATCGTTTATTCCTTCTAAAAGTTCTAAATGTATGCAACCTTCTGAATGGCGTATAGCGCTTTTATAGGTTTCAAAAATGACTTTGAATTCATTTACTTTCTGTGGGTCAAAAGTCATTTTAACTAATCTGGTTATCATTCGCGTACTTGTAACATTAATTTTCTGTCTCGCTTCAATCCAAGTAATTTTTTAGCACTGCCATGATGATTGGCTAAGTATAAAAATCCAGATGGATGAAATAGCGCGGCCGTTTCGCCTTCAGGAACGGCACTATAGTGTTTTGATATGGTTGAAATGGATTGCGTTATACTTAATCTAATATTAAACTCTTTACCTGCAATCTCTTTATCAAATTGGTCTTTATGCAAATCATAATAAGTATCTCCATTTTCATCAAAATAAAGTATACTTAGGTTGTAAATATTATTTTTTACAATGGGTCCACCTAACCTTGAGTCAACAACAATTTTTGCTTTTTTTAATTGTATTTTAGATTGATTAAATTCAGCGTCGGTAATATTCCAAAGGGCTGAGCTCAATATAGATTCTGTGAAACTTACTAATTCTCCAAGTTTAGTGGGTATTTCAAAATACGAACAAGGTTTATTATTCATTAAAATATTAAGTAAGCCATTATCTGGAGCCACAAACCATTGTTCTTGGCAAAAGGCCAATAAATATTTTTCGGGTAAGTTGTGAGCAATCTTAGTATCTATGATATGAATGGTATTTGCCGGATAGTAATTTGCACTTAATATCAAATAAAGTGCTGGTTCTATTATATCTGTAGTCCTAAAATTGGCTTTGTTGCAGATAACTTGAGCTAATGGGTCTAAGGATTTTATAGCAGCCAATAATTTCGCATTCTCAAGAGAACCTTGCTTATAGTCTGATAGAATGTTAATTAATAGTGTCAAACTGCTCCTTCTTTAAAATTATCTTCGTGCAAAATTAAGTGATATAAGCCATCAAAAAATTTGACTGAGAAAATATATACCCTTGCGGTAATCCAACCCCAACTATTCTATGGGCCAAATAATGAGTATTTGGAATTGATTAAGGCTAATTTCCCTTCCTTAAAGTTTGTTGCTCGCGGCAATGAGATTAAAATTAGTGGAGATGAAGCCAAATTAGAAATTTTTGCAACAAAACTCAAGGAATTAGAAAAATACTTTGAGAAAACAGGTGAAATAAACGAGCATGTACTTCATGATTTGTTTAAGGGTACGGAGAACAAAAAGCTTCATTTATCATCAGCTGGACAAACATTGGTCATCGGTACCAGAGGTCAGAAAATAGCAGCTCGAACCGGGAATCAAAAGGCTTTGGTGCAAGCGGCAGGTGAGGATGATATTTTATTTGCCATTGGACCTGCAGGCACAGGTAAAACCTATACTGCAGTCGCTTTAGCTGTTAAAGCACTAAAAGAAAGAGTTATTCGAAAAATAATATTAACACGCCCAGCTGTTGAAGCTGGAGAAAACTTGGGATTTTTACCCGGGGATTTAAAAGAAAAGATAGATCCTTACTTGCGTCCACTTTATGATGCATTAGAGGACATGATTCCTACTGAAAAGCTAAAGAGCATGGTGGATTCAGGCACTGTTGAAATAGCGCCACTGGCTTTTATGAGAGGTAGAACCTTAGATAACTGTTTTGTCATCTTAGATGAGGCACAGAACGCAACCAACCAGCAATTAAAAATGTTCTTAACCCGTTTGGGCCCAGATGCTAAAATGATAATCACGGGTGATTTAACTCAAGTTGACCTGCCAAGGCGCCAAGAGTCTGGATTAAGAATTGCATTGGATATTCTAAAAGGAGTGAAAGGAATCTCTATTATTAGATTGACCACATTGGACGTTGTTCGCCATAAACTGGTTAAAGATATTATAAAAGCATATGACAAGAGAGAACCAGAGGAGTAAATCGTTGATAAATTCGTTTTAAGCTCCGAAAAATGTCTTGTAATCTTGTAAACTTATATTATGAATGCTTTAACCGCAACTAATTATTTTTTAAAGGACCAAATTCATTTCTTTCGTGGAAAGGTAAGAGATGTATATACCTTAAAGAATGACATATTGGTTATAATAACATGTGACCGTATTTCTGCATTTGATCACGTGCTACCAGTAAGTATCCCAAATAAAGGTCAAATATTAAACGAACTAGCAAATATCTCTCTAGACGCTACCTCTGATATTATACCAAATTGGAAATTAAGCCAGCCAGATCCACAAGTAACGATTGGTAAAAAAGCCAATGCTATACCAGTTGAGTTTGTAGTGCGCAAATACCTTACCGGTCATGCTTGGAGAGTATACAAAGAAGGCGGAAGAGTATTATGTGGTGTTAAACTTCCCAATGGAATGCGAGAGAACCAAGCTTTTGAATCTCCTATTATTACTCCTGCTACTAAAGCAAGTTCAGGAAAAGATGAAGATGTAAGTTTGGTGGAAATTGTAGAATCTAAACTCCTTACTCAAAAACAAGTAGATAAGTTAGTAGATGTTTCTCTGAAACTTTTCAATAAGGGCACAGAGTTTGCGGAAAATCAAGGGTTGGTTCTAGTAGATACTAAATATGAATTTGGAAAATACAATAGTAAGATGATTCTTATTGATGAGGTTCATACACCCGACAGCAGCAGATTCTTCTACACTGATACCTACCATAAACTATTTGAAGCAGGTAAGCCTCAAAAACAATTGAGCAAAGAGTTTGTTAGAGAATGGCTTATGGACAATGGATTTGAAGGACTGCAAGATCAAGTGATTCCAGAAATGACTACTGAAATTATAGACAATATAAAGAGTAGATATGCCGAATTATATCAAGCATTAAGCGGGAAGAAATTGGTTCCACGTTCCTATGATAATATAATTGAAGAAGTAGAAGAAAATATAATAACAGGCTTAAAGACGATAAATTATGAATAAAATTATACAATTATGCGTAGCAATGTCCTTTTGTGGATTTGCCACGGCACAATCAGTTTCAACCTATGCAGGTAAGCAGTATGTTGGAAGTGGATTGTATTCGGGTGTTGGTTCAATGCCACTTGCTGATGAGGAATATAGTTCTCCAACAGGTATTTGTTTAGATACAAATAGAAGAATCTACGTAGCAGATATGCATAATGTTTCTATATTAACCAATGGCAGAAGTTATACGCGTGGTGGCCATTTAGGAGATCCAAATGGACCAGGCGGAGTAGGTGATGCTAATGGTAATGGCTTAGTTAGTCGATTTGCTACTCCTGGTGGAGTTGCTGTTAGGTATTCTGACAATAATATTTTTGTATGTGATAAAGATAATGCTTTAATCAGAAGAGGTAACGCTTTTGTAAATTCAAGTCAAGGAACTACTTGGAGTAAGCATGCTGGTGTTAAAAGCTTTACAGGAGGCCATAAAGATGGGAATGTTAGTGTTGCAGAATTTGCAGATCCATATGACATAGATATATCTTCAACCGGAGTGATGTACATTAGTGACTTTGGAAATGATGTAATTCGTAAAATATCAGGTTCTACGGTTAGTACCATTGTTGGTTCTGCTGGAAATTCAGGAGATGCTGAAGGTATAGGAACTGTTGCAAGAGTGGAAGCGCCTTGTGGTGTTTTCCTTGAAAACGATAATTCTTTATTGGTTGCCGATAGAAATAATGGAAAAATTAGAAGAATTAATTTATCAACCAATGCGATGACAACAGCTGTTACAGGATTGCAATTTCCAACGGATGTAGTTGTGGTAGCTGGTGTGATTTACATTGCCGATGAAAATTGTATAAAATCTTGGGATGGAAGTACAATAACTGTGGTTGCTGGTAAAGCGGGAAATTTCGGTTTTGCTGATGGTGCGCTTGCTACAGCTCGTTTTAGAGATTTAGATTTAATGACAGTTGATAAAGCTACAAACACAATCTATGTTGTAGATAAAGGCAATAACGTGGTTAGAAAAGTGGTCTTATCAAATTCACCTGTGGCCGATTTTATCGCATCTGAAACTGCGGTTTCTTTGAATGAAACCATAACTTTAACAAGTACTTCAACCTTCGCAACTTCGCAAACTTGGTCAATAACTCCTGGTGATTATAAGTTGCAGGCAGGATCTAAATTAACGGATGAAGTTATTTATGTGTCTTTTCCTACGGCTCAATCATATTCTGTAGAGTTGGATATATCCAATGGTGTAGAAACCGACAAAGAGTTAAAAAACGCCTATATCAATGTTTCTAATTTCCCAGGAGCTAACCCTGTAGCCAATTTTGTTGCAACAAATACAACTCCAATGGGTGGAACAGAAATTGGCTTGGTAGATATGAGTACAAACAACCCAACGGCATGGGCATGGACAATTACCCCTGCAACTGGCTGGGCTGTAACAGGTGGAACAACATTAACATTTAGAAATCCAAAAATCACATTCACTACTGCTGGTCAATATACCGTTGCATTAAAAGCAACCAATGCAAATGGAAATAACACAGCTAGTAAATCAAATTATATTACAGTTGCTCCTGGTTCAATTAACAAGGTATCAAATCTGTTCAGTGTTTATCCTAATCCTACAACTGGTTCTCTGAATATTGAAGGCATAGTTATTCAAAAGCTTTGGATTTTCGATATGCAAGGCCGCCAAATTGAAGTAAAGGTTACAAATAATCAAGCCGATATATCTGCTTTTTCAAATGGAATTTATTCATTAGTGATGCAGACTTTAGATGGCAAATTTTATTCTAGAAAAATAGTTAAAAACTAAGGCTATTGACTATTAGAGACATTAAAAATTTAGGAAGCAGGTATATACTATATACCTGCTTTTTTTTGCTTCTTCAAGTCATTTGTCGCTTCGTTTTTATCTACTATAAGGGCTTAGATGAACAATTAACAGAATCTGTCTTTTCTTCTTTCTATCATGGATTTTCCTTAGATATTGCTTTTACTTCTTACATGCTGGGCTTGTTCTTATTAATGGATATAATATTTCCGTTTGGTTGGAATATAATTCGGAGTACCGTATTTGGAATCCTATCATTTCTACTAGTGTTTCTTGCCTTTGCAGATCGATACTTATTTGATATTTGGGGTTCTAAATTTAATCAGGATGCACTTCATTTTATGCAGCATCCCAAAGAGGCTATGGCTTCGTCTTCTCATCTACCGGTATTAGCTATACTATTGGTTTGCTTGCTTATTGGAGGAATATTTGGCTTCAGTTTCTTTTACTTTACAAGAAAAATTGAAACCAATCTAAAATACCAAATAAAACTTATTGCAGTTATAGTTGCAGGTGCATTTGTGTTTTTAGGAGCTCGGCAATCGCTTGGTGTTGCACCTATAGGGCCTTCAGGTGCGTATTACAGTAAAAATCCAGCTAATAATAGTGCTTCTTTAAATTCGGGTTGGAATTTCATTTACCAATGTTTTCTGCCAATAGATTACCTAAACCTCAATGATTACAACTTCTTTGGTGCCAAGGATAAAGATCAGCTTGCAAAATCATATTTCGTAAAATCAGATTCAATTCCATTAAAACTAGAGCAAAAACCTAATTTGGTATTGATAGTTCTAGAAAGTTTTAATGCCTATTTATCTCAACATTATGGAGGAAGAATGAATCATACCCCATTCTTTGATTCATTATCGCGATCAGGGATTTCCTTTACGAATTGTTATTCTGGAACCAATCGCACCGACAAGGCCTTAGCATGCATTAATTCTGGTTTTCCTGGAACACCCTGGAATTCTATTTTAAATGAGCCTCAAAAGGCGGTAAAGCTTCCGCAGCTATCTAATCTTTTTAAGGAAAGTGGCTATACTACAAGTTTTTCTTATGGGGGTGATTTAAGCTTTGCTAATATGAGAACCTATTTAGATGCAGGAGGGTTTGATGATATTTTAGATTTAGATTATTTCAAATCCAAAAGTAAAATTAAAACATCAAAATGGGGAGTACACGATGAAGTTGTATTTGCAGAACATGCTGCACGAAAGAAAAAAGAGCCATTCTTTGATGAAATCTTAAGCTTGAGCAGTCATGAACCTTTTGATGTTCCATACCATACGGAACAAACAAATGAAGAATATGGACCTTTTTATAATTCTGTTGAATACACAGATAATTGTCTAAAAGAATACTTTAATACCGTTAAGAAATTTGATTGGTTTAAAAATACCGTATTTGTCTTTGTTTCTGACCATGGCAGAGATGTAGGTATAGATGGAAATGAATCTAAAGATAGCATTCGGTATAAAATACCAATTCTATTATGGGGTCAGCCATTGGGAAACAAGACAATGAACATGTCTCATGTATCCTCGCAAACCGATTTGCCAAACACCTTGGCCAAACTATTCAACTTGGTTAATGACTCTACTTATTTTCCATTTTCGAGAAACATTTTCGTGAATGAAGGTGCCTTTTTCTTTACAAATGGAGGCTGGGGAATCCTACAAGAAAAAGGTAGATTAAACAGTTTTGAAAATAAATATTATCAAAATAGTAATCAAAAATCAATTCATGCACCCAATGCTTCTATTGACAAAGGGGCAAGTATTCAATATTATTTATTAAATAATTATAAAGAATTGTAACTTTTATCGAGAATAAATGTATAGTAGTAGATGAAGCCAATTGAAAACAATAAAATCGCTATATTTGCATATATCTTAAAACCAATGAAAAATTTATCTAAACGAGTGAAATTAATCCTGCTTTTAGTTGCAGTTAATTTCGTTGGATATGGTGTTGCTGTTGCCTATTTCTCTGGCAAAGCTGAAGCGAATCAAGATTCATTTATTTTAAGTGGTTTAAAATCAGATGACTATTCTAGTCCTAAAACCTCTGCTAAATTATTGGATTATTGTATCGATGTACTTAGGCTTTTAAAACAAGGTTAATTTTTGGGTCAGAATTTTTGGCGTGATAGGACAATAAAGGTTTATGCCTTTATCCTGCGTACAAAAATTTACCATGTTATTTTTTGGTTTTTTTATGTGATTTTATGTGCACTCATCATTCAACCTGGTGCGCACCCTAAAGATTGGATATTGTTTAGTGGAATTATCTTAGCTTTTCATGCTTTAGTGGCCTATTTTAATATTAACGTATTGGTAAATCATTTGCTGTACAAGAGATTCTATCTCTCCTATGCCATTTGTTTGCTGCTGAGTATTGTAGCCGTCAGTTTTCCTATTGCTGTTGTGTTTCACAAGTTTATCCATAACAAGAGTTTACAGCAATTTGTATGGAGCACTAATTTCTTTTTGCTCAATTGGGCTTCAATAAGTCTTACCACATTACTTGTTTTAACACTTAAACTTTTGTTTAATTGGTATAAAGAAGAACAGAGTAATAAAAGTTTGCAAAAAGTGAATGTAGAAACCGAGCTTAAATTTCTTAAATCTCAAATAAACCCGCACTTTTTATTTAACTCCTTAAACAATCTTTATGCGCTAACCTTGCTTAAGTCAGATGAAGCACCAAATGTGGTTTTAAAGCTTAGTAACATTCTGCGCTACGTTTTATATGAGACTGGTGATGGGAAAGTTAGATTGTCTAAAGAAATTGATTACATTGAAGATTATATTGAATTGGAGAAGATCCGTTTGGGAAAAGGGTTCGACTTGAAGTTTGAGAAGGTTGGTGACTTTTCTGGGGTATATATTGAACCCATGATTTTTCTTACTTTCTTAGAGAATAGTTTTAAGCATGGCGTTTCAAGAAGCCTTGAGAATTCATGGCTAAATATGAGAATAGAAGTGAAAGACGATAGCATTGATTTTGAAATAAGCAATCCAAAAGTTGAGGAAATTGGCAAAAGCAATAAGCCAGGAGGTATTGGTCTTGAAAATCTAAAGAAACGTTTGGATTTGATTTATAAAGGCAACTATGAATTAAAAATTTCTGATGAAAGCAATTATACCGTAAATTTAAGAATTAATAAAGATGGAAAATAAAGAAATGATAGAATGCATTTGCGTAGATGATGAACCATTAGCGCGTGAGGTGATTTCAAAACTAATTGTTGACCACCCAAGATTAAAGTTAGTAGCTAGCTTTAGTAATGCAATAGAAGCAAAAGAATGGATTTCAGGTAATAATTGTGACGTGGTATTTACAGACATCAATATGCCAGGTATAAATGGGATTGATTTTGCCAATGCCATCAGAAATGCTGATACTTTAGTTGTGTTTACCACAGCTTATAGCGAATACGCTGTAGAAGCATTTGAAATTGATGCTTTGGATTTTCTTTTAAAACCAATCTCACCAGCAAGAATTGCAAAAACGGCTGAAAGGATTGATGAATACTATCAACTTAGAGCTTCACAAGAAGATGAGTCTTTAGAACATGCTAAAGGGCATATATATGTTAAAAGCGATTCGCGTTTAGTTAAGGTTTCATATGCTGACATCCGGTATGTAGAAGCATTTGCGGATTATGTAAAGATTTGGTGTGCGGATGGAAAGCGTATTGTTACACTTCAAACGATGAAGAATATGGAAAAAGAATTGCCTTCTGATTTGTTTGTGCGCATTCATAGATCCTTTATCGTTAATATTCCTTCTATACGCGAGGTTAAACCAAGCTCTTTGCAAATTGCTGACTTGGAACTTCCCATTGGAAAGAATTATAAGGAAGGTTTAATGACGATCATTCAAAAGAATAGATTGCATTAATTTTTAAGCTTCTAAACGCCAGATATAGAACACTTCTTTGGCCTAAGGTTGCGAAATATTAATTCCTTAAATCTAAACTGCCAAATAAACCTCTCGTAGCTTTTGGCTTGAGGCAATAGGGTCTGATTTAGCAACAATGCCTTTCAGTTTTTGAGACATTTCGAAATTGTATTCAGCGTCCTCCATTTTTAACATAATATCAGCCATTTGAATAGACTTGTTCGGATGAAAATAAGTAATATCATCTCCGCCTATCTCTTTGAATATAGAAATATTGGAAGCTGCAATTGGTGTTCCCAAAGCTGCGGCTTCTATTAATGGAATACCAAACCCTTCGTAAAACGATGGGTAAATAAAAGCAATAGCACTGGCAATGGTTTCCTTAATAAAATCAGCATCAGCATTTGGGTATATGAATACGCGTTTATTAAGGTTTAATGAATCAATTAATGCCTTAATATTTTCTAACTCTTCGCCAATACTGCCAATTAAAATGAGATTTCTATTGGTTTGTTTATGCATTTTGTGAAATGCTTCAATTAATATGGAATGGTTTTTTCTTTTGTTAAATGTACTCACATACACAAAGTGTTTATAGATGCTAAGGTCAACATTGCGCGCTTTTGGGTTTTCTAAAAAGCGACTATTTATGGTTTGATAGATTGTAGTTAAGGGTGCTGAACTGTTTTTATATAGTTTTTCAAGGTCGGTTTTGGTAGTATTTGATGTGGTTATTACGCCTTGACTTTTTGCCAATGCAAATTTTGTCTTTTGATTGTATATCACTCGGTCCCAAAAATTATAATATCCCGGAAAATGCTTGAAAATCACATCATGTATCGTACAGGCCAGTTTGGCATTTATCCGTTTGGCGGAAAAGGGTATTTCATTGCTCAACCCATGATATACATCTAGCTGTAAATCATTTAGCAAGCGATAGCATGACCAAACCCTAAATAATCTTTTTTTGCTTTTAGGGGCAGCAAATTGAATATTGGGTAAATCATGTTTGCGGTTTGCATCTTCTGGATTTCCTGAGATTAGAAATATTTTATCATCAGGAAACTGTTTGGCATAGGCATGCACCAATTCTCTACTGTAATTTCCAAGACCAGTAGCATTGTTTAAATATCGTTTAGCATCAAAACCTATGCGCATTCTTTATACAGCCACGCTAAAGTCGCGTAAAGCCTCATTTAATGAAGTTTTTAAATCAGTACTAGGTTTTCTTTTTCCAATTATTAAAGCACATGGAATGTAAAAGTCGCCACCATTAAATGTTTTTTTGATATTTCCAGGTATAACCACACTACGAGGTGGAATGTATCCACGTTCAAGTTCTTTACCTGTTTCTGCATCCATTATTTTAGTGCTCATTGTTATGGTAACTCCTGCGCCAAGTACAGCTTCAGTTCCTACTCTTACCCCTTCTACCACAATACAGCGGCTGCCAATAAAGCAATTGTCTTCTATAATCACGGGTGCAGCTTGTACGGGTTCTAATACACCCCCAATTCCTACACCTCCACTTAGGTGAACGTTCTTGCCTATTTGAGCACAACTACCAACCGTAGCCCAAGTATCCACCATAGTTCCAGCATCAACATAAGCACCAATATTTACATAACTTGGCATCAATACTACACCTTTACTAATGTAGGCACCATAACGTGCAACTGCATGCGGAACTACTCTAATCCCTAATTCTTTATAATTAGTTTTTAGCCTCATTTTATCATGAAATTCCATTGGCCCGGCATGTGAAGTTTCCATCTTTCTGGTAGGAAAATAAAGAATAGCTGCTTTTTTTACCCACTCGTTTACTTGCCATCCATTTTCTGTTGGTTCAGCAGTTCGCAACCTTCCTTTATCTAATTCTTCAATAACCCATTCTATCGCTTCTACTACTTCTGCTTTCTTTAATAATTCTCTATTTTCCCAAGCATCCGTTATTATTTGCTCTATATTTTGCATGTGTGATAATTTCAAGGCAAATTTGCATCACTAATAACGGAATACCAAGAACAAATGAACATTAGGACTATAATTTCTACCTTAGCAATTGCACTGATTTTTAATACTACTTCAGCACAAAATAGATTGTTAAAAATTGAGGATTGCTACTCAGGGGTAAACTATCCCAAGCGTTTATACGATTTGCAATGGATACCGGACTCTTACAGGGTTTCATATTCCAAGGGAAGTAAGTTGTTTATTCAAGATGTATACTCGCTTAAAATTGATAGTAGCTTGCGTTTTGAGGATATAAATGCAGGATTTTTAGAAGGCAGTTTAGATTTAAAAAGATTGCCTCGACTTAAATGGCTAACAGAAACAAGCTTTAGGTTTATTGAGGATGGCAAACTATTAACTTATGATATTATTTCAAAAGAAACAAAATTGAGCCGTTCCCTTGGCGATTTTCAAATTGTGGATGTTCATGAAAAGCATAACACAGCCATTATTAAAGATGATAATTTGATTGTTATCACTGCTGGTGGCAAAAGAGCAATTAGTGATGATGGAGGAGATGGAATTGTGTATGGACAAGCCGTACATAGAAGTGAGTTTGGAATTACAAAAGGATTGTTTTGGAGTAATGATGGCTACAAACTTGCATTCTATAGAAAAGATGAAAGAAGAGTAACGGATATCAACGAACTTGATATTAACACCGTTCCAGCTTCTAAAAGACATTTTAAGTATCCATTCGCAGGAGATTCGAGTCATTCCGTAAAAGTGGGAGTGTACAACTCGCTAACGGACAATGTTATTTACTTAAACATTAAGGCGCCTTATGATAGCTATCAAACCAATATTGCATGGGATAATGAAGATAAATATATTTATATAGCTGAAGTAAATAGAAATCAAAACAAAATGGCATTGAAGAAATACGATGCATCTACAGGAGACTATGTTTCTACCATTTTAACGGAAGAAAACGATAGGTATGTTGAACCTGAAAATCCACCTATTTTTTTACCTAATGATAACGGGTTTTTGTGGCAATCTGAAAAAGATGGATATAACCATATTTACTGGTATACTAAATCTGGAAAAGAGTGCCAAATTACTAAGGGCAGTTGGGTAGTTACCAATTTTATAGGATTTGATCAAACTGGCAATGGCATCTATTTTGAAAGTACGGAAGAGAGTCCTTTAGAAAGACATGTACATTATGCTCCTATAAAAAAGAACAATACCGTGTTTAAGAAAATCACCATGGGAAAAGGTATACATAAAGTTGATTTCAATAAAGATAAAACTTTATTTATCGACGATTTTACAAATACCAGAGTTCCTAGAAGCTATAGTGTTTTTAAGGAAGATGGAACCCAAGTTAATTCACTATTTAGTGCTGAAAACCCAATTAAAGATTTTGACTTAGGAAGGTTGGACATTCATCCCATAATTAAAGATGGATTGGCTTTATATACGCGTACCTATTATCCACCGAACTTTGATAGAAACTTAAAGTATCCCGCAATTGTATATGTTTACGGAGGACCTCATGCTCAAATGATTACAGAATCATGGATGGGTGGAGGCAACCTGTGGTTCTACTTTATGGCACAAAATGGATATATAGTTCATACCATTGATAATAGAGGCTCTGCCAATAGAGGGTTTGAGTTTGAAAGTGCTATTCACCGTAAATTAGGAACCTTAGAAATGGAAGATCAAATCTATGCCGTAAATCAACTGAAAAGAATGTCATTTATTGATGCCAATAGAGTGGGTGTTCATGGCTGGTCTTTTGGTGGTTTTATGACAACATCCTTGATGAGCAGAAATCCTGGAGTTTATAAAGTAGGAGTAGCTGGTGGTCCTGTAATTGATTGGAAAATGTATGAAATCATGTATGGTGAACGATACATGGATAGACCTACTCAGAATCCAGAAGGATATAAAACGGCTAATCTTTTAACTCATGTAAACAACTTAGAAGGACGTCTTTTAATGATTCACGGAATGGATGATAATGTTGTCGTTTGGCAGCATTCACTTAATTATCTTAATGCAAATATTAAAACCGGTAAAGACAATTTGGATTATTTCTTTTACCCAGGTCATCAGCATAATGTATATGGTGCTGATAGAATTCATTTGTATAGAAAAGTGAGTCAGTACTTTTTTGACCATCTGTAAATGATGAAAGAAGGTTTGAAAATTATTGAATGTCCTAGAGATGCCATGCAAGGCATTCATGACTTTATTCCTACAGAAAAGAAAATAGCTTTACTTAAATCGGTTATTAAATGTGGTTTTGATACCATTGATTGCGGTTCATTTGTTAGTCCCAAACACATACCTCAGTTGGCAGATACTCCTGATGTATTAAAAGAAATAGATCCAAATACCTTAGGTGGAACAAAATTGCTGGGAATTGTAGCCAATGAAAGGGGAGCAGTTAGAGCAGCTGCGTTTCCTATTATTAATTATTTGGGCTATCCGTTTTCTGTGTCAGAAATATTTCAACGCATGAATACAAATTCAAGTCGGCAAGATGCTTATTTTAGACTACGGAGTATCAAGGAAATTGCAGACGCTAGTGGAAAAGAAGTGGTGGCTTATATTTCAATGGCATTCGGCAATCCATATGATGAGCCTTACTTGAAAGAAGAAGTGTTGGACTGGGCTCAGAAAATAGCAGATCTTGGAATAAAAATCATCTCATTGGCGGATACTGTTGGCCAGGCCGAAAGTAAGGACATTGCTTATTTATATCAAAAACTAATTCCGCTTCTACCTGAAGTTGAGTTTGGGGCTCACTTTCATTCAGAGCCAAGTAAATGGCACACTAAAATTGATGCCGCTTATGAAGCAGGGTGTAGGCGTTTTGACGGTGCTTTTTATGGAGTTGGGGGCTGTCCAATGGCAGGTAATGATTTAGTAGGAAATATTGCGACTGAAAACTTAATACAATTTTTTAGTGATAAACATGCCTTAAACCTATCCTTAGCCTCTGTGGAACAAAGCATGAAATTGGCTTTGGAAACCTATGGTAATTAATTTATTATTTCTTCTGCCAAACTGCTGTTTCAAAATCTATTAGGCCTAAATTTGTGGCGTGAGTTTTCTACATAAACTTCAGGCCAGATGGAAGGCAAAAAATGCAGCAACAGCGGGTGTTATTCTGCTTGTTTTCGCATTAACCGGAACATCAATTATGCTCATTAAGCGATTGCTACAAGCTCACGTTTTTGCCGATGCTAGGTGGTTTACTTATACCTACTATTGGTTGATATTGCCTTTCTATAATGTGCTACTTTTAGCCTATGGTTGGGCCTTTGGACAATTTGGTTTTTTTTGGGAATTCGAAAAACGTTTTTTCAATAGAATCTTTAATTTATTTAAAAAGAAATGATAAGCGAAGAAGCAGTTTTAAAAGCATTAAGCAATGTTGAAGATCCAGATTTAAAAAAGGATTTAGTTACCCTAAATATGATTCAAAAACTTCATATTGATGGTAAAAAGGTTGCCTTTGATTTAGTTTTAACAACTCCTGCATGCCCAATGAAGGATATGCTGCACAATGCCTGTGTAAATGCAGTTAAACTTTTAGTGGATCAAGAAGCTGAAGTAGCTATTAATATCACTCATAATATGAAGGCCCCAGAAAATGCTGAAATTAAAGGTGTTAAACATATTATTGCTGTAGCTAGTGGTAAAGGTGGAGTGGGTAAAAGCACTGTAGCAGCTGGTTTGGCCATGTCTTTAAGTAAAAAAGGTGCTAAAGTTGGTCTTCTGGATGCAGATATTTATGGACCATCTATTCCAACACTTTTTAATATTTATGAAGCTCCATTTGTACAAAAACAAGATGGAGTAGACATGATGATCCCCCATGAAAAATATGGAATAAAACTCTTAAGCATTGGTTTTTTAACCAAACCTGGTCAAGCTGTTATGTGGAGAGGTCCAATGGTAAGTAGTGCTTTTAAACAATTTACTAGAGATGTAATTTGGGGAGACCTGGATTACTTAATTATAGATTTGCCTCCGGGAACGGGTGATATTCAGATTAGCCTTAGTCAATTGAATGGAGTTAGCGGAATAGTTATGGTAAGTACTCCGCAAAAAATGAGTACAGCCGATGTAGTTCGTGCTATTGATATGTTTACCCAACCCTCCATCAATAATCCAATTATAGGAATGGTTCAGAACCTTAGTTATTTCACACCTCCCGAATTGCCAGATAACAAATATTACCTGTTTGGTAAGGATGGTGCTAAAGTTTTAGCCGAAGAAAACAATATTCCTTTCCTTGGAGAATTGCCATTTCAAGCAAATATTCAAGGGCTTTCTGATACTGGAGAAATTGATCATGAGGATTTCCATTCAAACTTTAGTGATATAGCTGACGAAGTTGTTAAGCGCGTAAGTATTATTAATGCGGAGTCCAATTAAGATTTGGGGCCATTAATAAATAAATATTAAGAGAAAAGCTATCCACCCCTTTCGGGTACCGTACCCATAAAGAATGGGCACCAAGCCTTCAGTCGTGGCGGCCCGTTAACTTCTTAAGATTAAGATGTGCATAATTGGGAAAGGTAAATGCATTGAATATTATCAATTTACAGCGTACTTTTGTAGTAGATGAGCACCGCAGTAACAAGCGAGAAGGTACAAGCCTCTTTAAACACAATTAGACCATACTTACAACAAGATGGGGGAGACGTTGAATTGGTTGAAATTACACCAGAGGGTGATGTAGTTCTTAAATTGATAGGTGCATGCTCTGCTTGCAGCATGAGTGAGATGACAATGACTGCTGGTATTGAACAAGCCATACGCAGCGCTATGCCAACTGTAGGCAGTATTACTGCATTAAAAGACTAATTAGTAAAGGCTTTCATGCCTTCTTCCCAATGCGTTTTACAACGGGCTTCATACAGATTTTCATGCCCAACTAAAATTTGAGAATCATTATTTATTGTTCTAAAGGTATAATCGGCTTTTTCATTGCAAACTTGGCATCGAGCAAATAATTTAATCTCTTTATCTGCCATCTTCTTTAACATTCCCATTGGACCAAAATCACGATGCAAATAATCTAAATCCAATCCACTAGCAACAACATTTAGGTTCTGCATAAGTAGGTTCTGGATAATTGTACCAACTCTATTTCCAAAAAATTGAACTTCATCAAGAAATACAATCTTGCTCGCTTCTGTAATGTAACTCTCAATTTGTTCTGGATGCTTAATTCGCATACCAGGCATGTTTAAGCCGCTGTGGCTATTAATCTTGTCTTTTACAAATCGGTCATCAATAAAAGGTTTAACCACAATTATTTCATCTTGTTCATACCCACAATTCTGATATAACTCAATAAGTTTGGTGGTTTTCCCAGAAAACATACAGCCGTAAATAAGTGTAAAGCTTGTCATGCAATTGCCGATTTTTTTTGTGTTATTTGTGTTGTAAAATTAAGCAACATGGATAATTCTTCTGATAAACTCAAACGCATCCTTAATGAGTTGGCAATATTAAACCAACCTGAGCAAAAAAATGGCAAAATCGCCTATGGATTATCCCAATTAAAGCAAATTAAGCTCCTTTGCTCAGAAGCATATATCTTATCAGACCTTAGTGTAACTGATAGTACAAAACAGTTTATTGAGCCAGATGCTCCTAAAGTGGTTCAAAAGGAAGAAAAAATTGAAATTAAAGAAGAACCAAAACCCATAGTTGAAAAGAAGCCAGAACCTGTAATTGCAGATCTTGTGGAACCAACTAAGCCCGAAGCTATAATTCAAGACCCTAAAGAAGAAGCAAACGTAGAACCAATTGTTCAATCTGAAATACCCAAACCAAAAGAAGAGAATTCAGTAATTGGTAAGAGTTTTTCTTCGAGTGTTTCCATGACACGTCGTTTTGAGTACATAAACAAACTATTTAAAGGTGAAAGTGATTCATATACTAAGTTCGTGTCGAACCTAGAAAAATCAAATTTAACAGAATCATTAATTGCCTATGAAGACATGTACAATCAATTGGAATGGAACCGAAAACAAGAGTCGGCCGACGAATTTAAACGACTCATTATTAAGTTTTTTGAATAGAAACTGAGAGCCGTTCCCTTTGCAAGGCTGTTTACAGCATTGGCAATAGGAATTGGTTTTTCTCTTTTTGCACATGCTGATAGGCTAAGCGATAGTTTGGTCTATGGAATTTTAGTGTCTTCTGTTTTTGGATGCATTCTTTTTTATTTTAGAAATAAAACGGTCAAGGTTTTAGCAGGAATTTGCTTGCTCTTTGCTCATATTAGCCTTGGCTATTTATTAGGTAAAAATGCTCAACTGCCTAAAAATGAGTCCTTTTATTGGAATCATTATTCTTTTGACTCAACCGAATATATTACGATTGAGTTAGAAGAGTCATTAAGGAAAAAGAACACCAGCTGGAGAGCTACCGCAAAAGTTATTTTCTTGCATCAAACAAATAAGACTTCGTTTAAGGTAAGTGGTAAAGTATTGGTTTATTGGCCAGTAAGGCGAAACCCAACAATCCCAACGGTTGAAATTGGGGATCAATTATTAATCCCTAACAGAATTATGGAAATGCCTGGAGCTGCTTTCCCAAATGATTTTGATTATAAAGCTGTAATGCGCTATAGAAACGTTCAACATCAGATATTTTTAGATTCCAACTCCTATAAACGTTCAGCTATTGCTAAGTTTTCTGTTTTGAATTTTGCCAAGCAATCTAAAGCATACCTACTCAATTATATCAGTAGGTTACTCCCCAAAGATGTAATCGGATTGGCTGAAAGCCTTAGTCTTGGGCATAAAGATCATTTAGATAAGAAGGATGCAGAATCTTTTGCCAAGGCAGGAACCATGCATGTATTGGCTGTTTCTGGACTGCATGTGGGCATGGTTTATCTAATTTTGAGTTTCTTATTTAATCTATGGAATAGAGGGTCAAAACTTAAAATTTATCAAAGTATACTAATAGTATTAGTGCTTTGGTCTTATGCCTTTGTTACTGGTCTAGGTGCATCTGTTATTCGAGCTACTCTCATGTTTAGCATTATAGAACTAGGTCGAAGTATTTTCAAATCCAAAGGAAGTATTTACAACAGTGTATTTGCGGCTGCATTTATTCAATTGCTCCTTTTTCCTTTAAATCTAATTGAAGTTGGTTTTCAATTAAGCTATTTGGCAGTTTTAGGAATATTATTCTTTTATCCCAAGATTTTTCCTTTGGTAAACATGCCTACCTATTTACTAAACAAAGCCTGGCAGCTAGCTTGTGTAAGTTTGGCCGCGACTCTTGGCACCTTGCCTGTTACTTTATACTTCTTTCATACCTTTCCAGTTTGGTTTGCTTTTTCCAATATTATCCTAGTTCCACTGGGAATGATAGCATTAATTTTAATAATTGCGTGCCTAGTGCTTTCATTTGTTCCCTTAGTGGGTTCTGCTCTCATTTTTTGTACAACTTGGGTTTTAAGAGGACTGAAAATGGGCGTGTATTTTTTTGCAGAACTTCCTTTTGCTCAACTAAAGAATATCTATCTAAGTGAAATAGAAGTATTCCTGTTATTGTTTTTTATTCCAATAGCTTTTCTATCTACAGTTAACCGAAATAAAAGAGGTATGATAACAATCTCTCTGTTTGTTTTTTTGTTCTCAGCATATTGGCATTGGGTTGAGCATGGTAAAAAACAGCAGTTTATGGTTATTGCCTCTGAACTGAGGAATCAGTTGCTTATAAGTGTAGTGGATGGACAAAACCTGACTAATATTAGTCTTCCTATTCCTTTATCTAAATCAGACTCTCTTTTTTATTATCAAAAAAGTTTTATTCTTTCCAATTCGATCAATAAGGTAAGTTGGACTTATGTTAATCCCAGTGATAGTATAGTTTATGAGCATTGGAGTTTGACTCATTCTAGGAAAGGATACTCTATCCTAGAATCCAATGACATAGAGCCAATTATCATCCATTGGACTTATGCTAAATCAAAAGTTGATAAAGTTGGAATTCATATTATTCAAAAAAGATTTATAAAATATTCCAACTTAGATGTTGATTTTAATATTCTTAAAAATTCGTTCATTATTTATAAATGACATAGATGTGATAACAAATTGAAGATTTTACCGTTATATTAATAGAAGTGAAAAAAAGCATTGCCATAGCATTAATTGTGGTCGTTTTCTCATTCGCTGTAGCCCTTTATTTTAAACACAAAAACAAAAGTAAAAAGGTGAAAGCAATAATTACTCGTGTTGAGTCAAATTGTTAAATGAGGAAGATCCAATGAAAAAGTTGATATTGTCTTAATTAATTTTAATTAAGAGTAGTGGTGCTATGTCACATCTGTCCAAAATAAATTTTAAGGAATAAAAAAAACGGCAAGTTTGATCCACTAGATTAGTGGTACTAAAACAAACACCCCCGTTTAATGATAAAAGTAAGCCTATTTAACCAAATACTCCA
>Ga0222675_1000151_pt1 | contig 36279 bp, 26 predicted proteins | sample AntAcemetagen868_FD_179818 | JGI IMG/M metagenome (GOLD analysis project Ga0222675, IMG submission 179818) | Saline water microbial communities from Ace Lake, Antarctica - #868 | ecosystem: Environmental > Aquatic > Non-marine Saline and Alkaline > Saline | place: Antarctica: Ace Lake...
CATTGAATCCCAGGCTTCAACGGGTTCTCCCATACTACCCACGGCAACGGATACTGATAATGATGGGATCTCTAATGCTTTTGATGTAACAGGTGGTACGCCAACCACTCCCGTAGACACGGATGGTGATGGTCAACCAGATTATTTAGACATCAACTCTGACAATGATGGCCTGGTGGATGCGGTAGAAGGCTGGGATACCGATGGTAGCGCTACCCCTAATACTACACCAGCGGGAACAGATGCTGATGGTGACGGACTTGACGACAACTATGACACCGTGAATGGAAGGAACAGTACTACCAATGTATATGATACCCCAGGAGGTGATAATAGTTCTGATGACTATCCAGATGAAACAACTCCTGATACTACGGAAAGAGATTGGCGTGAAGCAAACGTAATTGATACCGACCAAGATGGCATCCCTGATAGTATAGATATTGACGATGACAATGATGGTATTACTGATATAGATGAAGGATGTATAGATACCGTCATACCAGCGGCTAACGCATCTGCTGCTTCTGAAATTACAGATAGAGTGGACAATCCAGGAAACGGGATTAATGGAAACAATGGAAATTTTGCTCGTTTCAGAGATGATAATGCCTTGATGGAAGTTGTATTGAGGGCTGATAATGTGGTGAAAGTTGGAACTGAAATTTCAATACGCGCAAGACGCACTGGAGGTAATACAGCGAATAGAATGATTGTAACCCAGTCCTCAGATGGCGTGAACTTTACGAATACTGTCATTTTTACATTTGCATCTACAAACGTTTATGATGTCAAAGCATACACCCTAAATAGTGATGCTACTCGTATTCGTATCCTTTTTGATCGCTCTAATGGTGATTTAAACGTATCCAACGTCAGCTATGAAGAATTCACCATTGTTTGTACAGGCAGTGATCAAGATGGCGATGGCATTCCGAACCACTTAGACTTAGATGCTGACAACGATGGTATTTTTGATATTCTTGAGGCAGGTGGCGGTGCCTTTGATGCCAATAGAGATGGTAGAGTGGATAACTACATAGAAGGTAACGGCCCTGATGGTTTGGCCAGTGTTTTTGAACCAGGAAGAGTTGGAAATAGCTCAAATCTCCCCAATCTAAATTCAGATACTGATGGACTCAGGAACTTCCTTGACTTGGACAGTGATGGTGATGGAATTACTGACTTGGTAGAATCTCAAGTGACGAGTGGCTCACCTGTCAGGCCAATCGGAGTTGACTCAGATCAAGATGGTATTGATAATGCTTTCGATATCAATTGTGCTCCTTGCGGAGCTGTAACTGGCGTACCTACTGTACCCGTAAATACAGATGCTGGCTTTGTTAATTCTGATCTGATTCCAGATTATTTAGACACAGATTCAGACAATGATGGACTGGGCGATATTATTGAAGGCTGGGATACAAATGGTAATTATATTGCCAACACAACGCCTACGGGTGGAGATGCAGATAATGATGGTTTAGATGATGGCTTTGATAACGTAGTTGGATTTAAACCAACCACCAATGTGAGTAACGGTCAAACGGCCAATTCGCGGCCCAACATCACTACAGCAACTGCCACCACAGAAAGAGACTGGAGAGAAATCAATAATGTAACCTGTGCCCCAGGAGAAGTAGATGGTAATATTCGCTTGTGGCTGAAGGCCAATGAAGGCGGAAACAATTGGAGAGACCAGTCGAATAATTTCGCTTCACTTACTCGTACTGGAACAGTCACTGCAGGCTCCATGAACTTCAACCCAACGAACGTTTTTAATGGGAGTGCTTATTATACTGCCAATTTGAGTATTAACTCAGATGCTAACCCCGACTTAGCGGTTATCGCAGTCTACAAGCCAAGTTTAGCAGACGCTGGAGCCGTTTGGGGAGAAAATAATGGAAGCTTCGACCGGTATATGCAGGATGCTTCTGGTCAAAATAATGCAGTAAGTAATGGAACAGGTACTGAAAATGACATTACGGACCTCTTTGCAAACGGAGTGACTACTTTGTCAAGTGTTATTTTTGATGAGGATGCTGGCAGTGGTTCACGAGTATTTGTGAATGGCGAGTTGGAAACATCGTTCACCGCTAATCATGGTTCTGAAACGTCAAACAACCTACAAATTGGTGCGATTGGAACAGGTCTTGATCAGTTTACAGGAGAAATTGCGGAGATCATAGTTTACAATCAGTTGCTAAGTACTGGCAATGACAGGCAAAAGATTGAAAGCTACTTAGCTTTGAAATACGGCATAACACTTTCTTCGGACACTGATGGCGATGCTACTGCTTTTGAAGCGGGTGAAGGAGATTACTTACTGTCTAACGGCACGGCCATGTGGGATGCCTCAGAAGAGAGTAATGGTTTTCAAAACAACATTGCAGGAATCGCAAGAGATGATGCCAGTTGCTTGATTCAGCTTCAATCAAAAAGTGAGAATTCCGATGCGATCGTAACCATAGGCTTAGATGATGATAGTGATGGATTAGAAACCAGTAATGCGCTTAACGAAAGCGTATTTGGCACTGATTTATCAGCCCTTGTCTGGGGGCATGATGGATCCTCACTTTACGATCCTAACAATATAGAATTCGATAAGTCCCAAGTACGAACTAGGCTGAACAGAGAGTGGAGGGCGCAGGAGGCCGGCACGGTTGGTACAGTAATAGTACGCTTTGATGTGAGTGACTTGCTCGGGCCAACAGGAGTAGGTACCAATGATGAAACGAAAATTGTGTTGTTGGTGGACGCAGATGGAGATTTCTCTGCGGGTGCTACAGTTGTTAGTCAGTCTTTTGAGGTTGATGCAGATGGTTTTGTGTCCTTTCAAGTGAATCTTGCAGATGGAAACTTTTTTACCTTAGGATCTGGTGAGTTAGGTGCACTGCCAATCACTTTGCTTTCTTTCAATGCCGAATCGAAAGAAGACCATGTTGTTTTAAATTGGATTACTAGCAGTGAGGAAAACAACAGTCATTTCAGAATTGAGCGATCCACCAATGGAAGTGATTTCGAAACAGTTGGTTTCATGGATGGAGCGGGCACTACCAACCAAACCAACAATTATGAGTTCAAAGATTACTCGCCTATCAATGGTATGAGTTTCTACCGCCTAATTGATATTGACTTTGCTGGAGAAGAAAATCCTTCCGAGCTTCTGAGCATAAAGTATTCGAAATTACTGGCCGAAGTCAAGGTTTATCCGAACCCTGCGGCCATCGGAGAATCATTTAAGATAAATATTGAACCAGATGTGGAGGTAGGCCCAGTTCAGATGTATCAACTAAATGGGGTAACAGTAAACAGTACCACTCGAAGATCAGGAGATCAACTAACCATTCAACCAAAAGGTGTCAAAGGAGGCGTTTACCTGCTTTCCGTTGTACTAGACGGGCAAAGCTTCAAGTTTAAGGTTATTATTAGGTGATACTAGCCAAGTGAACAACCTCAGTAAGCTTCGCTAAAATCATTTAGTCGATACAATTTCTATCAATTTTTCAGTGCCTAGATTAAACTAGAAATCCTTGAGAATCAGCTAATTCTTGAAAATAGGGCTAATTTGTAGTACTTTTATCAATGTTATTCGATTCACTCCTATTCTAAATTCAAATAACCTTTTTGACCAATAAAAAGTTGGGCTTATTAAAAGTATAAAAAGGAACAATATGTATAGGGAGAAATACGCTTAACGAGTACTAGTACAGTATCTGGCTGGTAAGCGCGATTCAGTATCAATTGCTGATCGCAATTCCCATAATGTTGTATTAATACGCTATTGCCTAAACACCGTGTGATTAATTATTAAGAAACAGAACCATACTATGTATGCTGTTCTTGCTAACTCCATTCTTGGGGCTTGCGCAAGAACCTACTACACAAGCCACAAGCTTGGCTACAGCTGATGTTGGATCAGGGACACTTACACTTTCTTGGACTAGAGGCAACGGAGCTAATATTATCATTCTTGCCAAAGCAGGCTCGTCAGTTGATGCTAATCCTGCAGATAATTCGACTTATACGGCTGGTAGATTCACGGTTGGTTCACAAATTGGTACAGGTAATTATGTTGTATACAGTGGTACTGGTACCTCTACAACTATCAGAGGCCTAAGCGCCAGCACTACCTATCATTTTGCTGCCTATGAGTTTAACACAGGAGGGGCACCCGATGATCCGGATTATTTAGTGACCTCAATCCCTACAACAAATACAACTACTGTCGCTGCGCAAACCTATTACAGTTTCCAAAATGGAAATGCAGAGACTGCTGCCACTTGGACTACCAATTCTTCAGGAATAACCTTAGTCAACTCAGCTGTACCAAGCCCCGCTGATAACGCGGTGATTCTGGTCAATAGGACAGTTACTGTTTCAGAAAATGACTTTGATGTCACCTCCATGGACATTAATGCAAACGGAATACTTGACCTCGGAGCAACCAATGGCCATACCTTCACAACCCTAACAGGGACTGGTTTGATTAGGAGCACGGCTGAGTTTCCAGCAACCACTACTAACGATTTTGTCACTATTTCTGGAGGTACTTTTGAATACTATGACGGGGGAACAGCTACACTGACCACTACTGATCAAACCACTTATAACAACTTAATTTTTGATAACTCAGACTTGACACTTGGTCTTAATCTTACCGTAAACGGAACTTTCACTTTAGAAAACGACAGCGACATTACCATCGGAGATGACGCGACAGTTAGGAATATGACTTGGTCGGGAAATGTTACGGTGGATGGAACATCGAGCATTGTAATGCGGGCTGGGGGTGCACTGACAGAACACAACATCTCAGTGGGAGCTGATTTTACTAACAATGGATCTGTGCGGTTTACAGCTCAAGGGACACCAAATTATACTGCTAATCCTACTGTTGGTACAGCAATAGTGACTTTTACTGGGGCTGCTGATAATATCCTTACTTGTAATGGAATCACCGATTTCTATAGACTAATTGTCAATAAAGGAACGGATAAGACTTTCTTACTCACAGTAAACTCTTCTAATTCAGCCAATTTTGAATTATACGGTACCACCAATGATAACAACCAAAATGTTGCTGATCCTAATAACGTAACGAAAGCCTTATGGATTAGAACAGGTACACTAAAATTGAATGATAACGTCACTATTCTTTCCTTAACGGAAGGGACGAAGCATTTTTACATCCCTAGTAATGGTGGCCTCTGGATTGATGGAGCTACAGTTGCATTCACTGTTGATACTGGTGGCGCTGGGGCTAGTGAAGGTGTGGCTATTTATGGTTTGTTTCGTTTGACAAGTGGTGTAGTTACGAGCGGAGATGGTCCTGGTATTAATTATCGAGGCAATGCCGAGATTCTTATTGAAGGCGGAACGATGACGCTAGCACAATTTAGGCGTGCTAACTCTGGCTCTACTGGAAACAAAGCCTCTTATACGCAAACTGGCGGTACCGTAACTTTCGATAACGGTGGTAGAAATAATAATAATGTGGCCAGGTTTGATATGGAATCGACCAACCTGTCAGAGGCACAAAGCTCCTTTACCATGAGTGGAGGAACCTTAATCGTTAGCGATGCTAATCCTACGACCGGAGGAATCAGCATTCAAACTAGGGCACAAGATTTTTCAGTCACCGGAGGAACAATTATCGCAGAAGTAACTGATGGAAATAACTTCGGAATCACACTACCAGGCCCTGTTTTCAATTTAACCGTAAGAGAAGATGCAAATGGTGCAACAGGTGATGTTCGACCTCTGAATGACGGTATTGATTTGACCAATCTTCAAGTACAGAATGACTTAATCCTTGATCAGAACGTGGTTCTGAACATGGACAATGATGATTTGACTGTGGGTGGAAACTTTACAATCAATACAGGCACTATTTACACACCAGGAACCAATACTACTACTTTTAATGGTTCTGGTACACAGACTTTAACCATTGATGGTACAGTTACCACCGCTTTTGATGATTTCACGGTGAACAAGAGTGGGGGTACTTTGAGCATTTCGGCTGCTATTACGGTCAGTGATATACTAACCTTGACAAGTGGAACATTCGATACCAATGGAAATACTGTGTCAGTTGCCGGAAATGTAGTCAACAGTGCTACACATTCTGGAACGGGAAGTATAGTACTTAACGGTACTAATACACAAGCAATCTCTGGTGACGGTTCTGGAATATTTCAAAACTTGAGCCTCTTCAATACAAACGCAGCAGCGTCCCCAATCTCTACTTCGGCTAACCTTACGGTCAATGGTACACTGACTTTTTCAAATGATAAGCTTTTCAATATTGGAACAAATAACCTAGCACTCGGAACTTCCGGTGTGACTTCTGGTCACACCACGGCTAGATACATTCAAACCGCAGGGAACGCCTCCGATGCTGGTGTTACTAAGACCTTCTCAGGTAACGTAACTGGCTACATAATTCCCGTGGGAACAAGTACAAATTACTTACCCGCGACATATACTTTTACTGCAAGTGGTTTTGGAAGCCTTACCGTCAGGCCAGTTTTATCCGATCACCCTATACTTGGGGTGGCAAATACAGGTGTTGGTGCTTATTGGGTAGTTTCAGAATCCGGTTGGACATCTCCGACAATTACACATACTTATGACTATCCCACAAATGTAAGTGATGCGGCCTACCGTGCTGGACGATACTTCAGTGCAAACTGGACAGATCTTGGTGATTCAGGTACTCCTGGTCAAGTCATTGAAGGAAGCGACCAGTTTACAGTGACTGGAGTCTCTTATTTTGAAGGGGAGTTCACAGCGGCAGATGCATTTTCTGATCCACTGACTTACTATGCGAGAGCCGATGGTAACTGGGGTACACCAGCTACTTGGTCCACTGCTGGGCATGGTGGTATTGCAGAAACCGTCAATACACCCGGAGCACAAGATGTAGTGCTCATCGGAGATGGAGGAGCCAATAACTTTACTGTTACTGCAGAGGCTAGTACTAAAGAAGCTGCAGCATTAACTATTGCTTCAGGATCTACATTAAACTTGGCTGAAACTACAGGACACAATTTTGCTACGACAGATGGAACTGGAAACTTACGTATTGCTGGGGCATACTTTCCAACAGGCGATTTTACGGCTTTCTTGGGTGCTTCAGGAGGTACGGTAGACTATATTAATTCCGGTAGTACTGCTTATACAATTCCAGATATATCACCAGCTACTTTTTACAATCTGACGATAAATACAAACGGTTCAAACAGAATAACTTTACCTGATCAATCCATTACAGTATATAATGATTTTATTGTTGGTAGCGGAACCGATTTAAACCGTGTCCAAACCTCTCAAATTGATGCGGGTGGGGACTTAACCGTTAACGGTGACTTGATAGTTGAATCAGGAGGATTCTTAAGGATCAGAGAAGGAGGGACTGCTATCACAAGAGATATTACAATTTTAGGAGACCTCAATGTTGAGGGTGATATCCGCATGAATAATACGGCAGTCTCAACAGGTATGGCGCTGACGATCCATGGCAATGTGGTGAATAATGGTTCCTTAGACTTGTCAAATACCAATGCCTTTATCACAACAGTTTTTACTTCTGCTACAAGTACAAGTATTTCTGGAACAGGCGTAACTAATGAATTTGCATCTATTGAAGTCAATAAGGGGAGTTCGGCTTCTTCTGTGTTAGAAGTGACTTCTAGTAACTTTACGATAGCCAGAGACCCTGGTTTGATTCTGACCAACGGTACATTTCGATTAACAACTGCGGCAACCATCACGGCCTCATCAGCTTCACTTACAATTCCCTCGACTGCAGTGCTATCTGCCAATGGCGGTACAATTAATATTGCAACGGGCGCAAGCGATGCCAATGACGTAACACTTAACGGAGAATTAGAAGTAATCAGTGGTACTATCAATGTGGGTAATTCAGCGAATGTGAATAACAATGATATTGAGTATGCGAGTATTGGTACGCCAACAATCGATGTCCAAGGAGGAACGCTCTTCGTCAATGGACAAATCAGGAGAAGTGCGGTGAATACAAATGGATCACTCAGCTATACTCAGTCTGGAGGAACAGTGACTATCGAAGGTAGAAATAGCTTAGCAACTAGAGCTAAGTTAGAAGTGGCGAATAGTGGTGTATTCGATATGTCTGGGTCCAGTACATTAAATATTATCAGGGGTGGGGGCACCACTTTTGACGACTTACACTTAAGACCTGGATCATCGACCGTTTCTGGCGGGACGATAGTTTTTGGTGGAGGTACAGTTGGTGGAGCACAAGCATATACAATGGATGCCAACGTAACACTCAATAACCTTACTGTTACACAAAATACAGGTGGTTCATCTACCCTAAACCTTGATGTTTTTGGGGCCACATTAAATGGAGCGCTGACAATCTCTGATGCAACTAGCACATTTGACGCCAATGGATTAGATGTTACCATTGGAGGAGATTTCAGCAACTCAGGAACTTATACCGCTGGCGCTAACACAACAACTTTTAATGGCGCTGGCGCACAAGCGGCTGTTTTTAACATAGCTACGGCATTTAACAACTATGTGGTTAACAAAAGCGGAGGCACACTAACATTAAGTGGCTCAAACGATGCCACCGTTGCTGGTGATTTGACACTGACTAGCGGGACGATGGAAGATGGTGGTCGTACGTTGACAGTCACTGGTAATGTAACGAATAACGGCACACACACTAGTGGGACGGTAGGTACAGGAGGTATTGCTTTTACAGATGCTGATCATAATTTAACGGGAACCGGTCCATTTGGTAACCTGACCTTAAATGGGACTAGTAGAACGATTTCGGTTGGAAGTGGCACTACTATCAATGGAGATTTAGACTTTGTTGGAACGGTGCTCTTCGTCATTGAGAGCAATAGCTTGACTTTCGGTGAAGCGAGTACCATCACAGGAACTGGCTTTTCTGATACGAAGATGATCCGTACTTCTTCAAACAATAACATCACCAAGAACTATCCCGCAAGTGCGAGTAGCTTCGAGTTTCCAGTTGGAATTGGTTCTGACTATACACCAGTTACCGTAAACCTCACCGCTAATTCAGCAACAGGGTCAGTTACTTTAGCCCTATTTACAGGAGCCCATCCATTAACCACCGATGCTGGGACAACGGAGCTATTATATTACTATAGACTATCAAGCACAGGCCTTTCTGGAGTTACCTCTACTTTGACTTTCAATTATGTGCAGGCAGACGTTCAAGGTGCTGAAGCATCATATTTTGCTGGTAGAGTAGTAGGAGGCGCATGGACACCAAGTGGAGGCGAGGACTTAGTAGATGATGGTGCCAATACCATCACTTATTCTGGGGTCAGTTTTGTTGATGGAGATTATACAGCGGGGCTGACCGCTGAGTTTGGAACTCCAGCGATCTATTATAGCAGAAACGCAACTGCTGGCGCAGGTAATGTCAATTGGGAACTTGCCAGTTCATGGACTTTAAATAGCGATGGTGCGGATACTCCTTTGGCTTTACCTGGTTCAGCGCCATCAGGTAATAACGTAACCATTCTGTCGGGGCATGAAGTCACCATCACTACTAATTCAAGAAGTACTTTTGCGCTAGCCTTAGAGGGCACACTTAACTTGGGAGAGACACTAAGTCACACCTTTGGAGCCATCACCGGCTCTGGTGAGCTATCACTAGAAGCCACAGCAAGTAATAATTATAGTTTTCCTTCTGCTGATATTTCTGGTTTTAATGGGACAGTAAACTATACTGGAGATACGAATGATGGGAACTTGATCAATACGCCTGACGGGTTTAATTCTTTGATTTTTACAGGAACAAGCGCAAAGAACCTCGAAAATGTAGATCTTAATATTACTGGTACTTGGAATATATCTTCCGGAACAATCAACCAAACCAACAACACCAATACAAGCCTGAGTGGTGACTTTAATAATTCTGGTGCTACTTTCAATGCTTCCAATGGTACATTCATTTTTAGTGGTACAACCCCGCAAAATATCATCACATCTGCAGGCACAACCGTATTTAATAACCTCACGATTTCGAACACAACAGCGAACGTGTCATTAGATAATAATATCACAGTAAATGGAGTATTAACTCAGAATGCTTCCACCACATTAGATCTAAATAACAACGTAGTGGCAGGAACAGGCTCAATAGTGGTGAATGTAATAATCAACACAGCCAATGCCACCGGATTGTCTGGCGGTGCTGCTACCTCTTTTGCCAACACATTAAGCAGTGTAACACTGGGAGGGACCTCTAGCGTTATTTACGATGCTACAGGAGCACAGAGTGTAACTGGTCGCACAGATTATAATAACCTTGAAATTGCTGGAACTGGAGTGAAGACAATGGATGGTAATTTGACCACAGCTGGCATATTGAATATTTCAGCTGCAGAATTGGCCATAGCCGCCAATATTCTTTCACTCAATGGAACAATTAGTGGTGTGGGAACAATCACTGGAAGTAACGATTCAGACATCGTAATTGGTGGAACGGGTGATTTAGGAACCATAGATTTTACAACAGGAGGAGAAACCCTAGGAGACTTCACGATCAATAGAACCGGTTCTGGTACTGTCGACTTTGAGGAGAATTTTACCATTAGAGACAATCTGACCCTAACGGAAGGGTATATAAGAATTGCAGCTGGTACAGCGGTAACACTTGGTGTTGATGGCACTGCTATTAACGTAGTTGGAGGTAGTGCTACCAGCTATATTGATACAGACCAAGATTTGAACGACAACGATACTGACAGTGAGATTGGGGTTGATTTTTTCTTAACTGGAAATGATCCACTCACGATTCCATTGGGTTACAATCCATACAGGCCAGTTGTAGTGAGTTGTTCATCAGGATGTGCTGGCGCTAGATATACGTTACGGGCAAGAAGAGGGCCTTATACTGTTCCGACTACCTCTACGGGCTTAATCACCGATGATGTGGTGAGAAGTCAATGGAGAATTAGATTGAGGAGCGGTTCTCCTCCAGTGACAGTCACTGTTAGGATAACTTGGGATGGTTCTGATGAGGACAATACACTTGGCAATGATGTGGGCATCAGTATTTATGATACTAATTTAATGACACCTTTTTGGGATGTTGGAAATAACATCGCGACTAAAAGTGGCAGCGATCCATATTTTAGAGAAAGAACAATTACGCTTACAGGAAGTAGTCGTATTTATATGGCGGTAACAAACAACGTTTCTCCATTGCCTGTCACATTGGTTTCTTTTACTGGAAAGATGAATAATAACCGAGAAACGGAACTGAATTGGCAAACGGCTGGAGAGGTAGATAATAACTATTTTGTGGTTCAAAGATCTCTTGACGGAGCCAATTTTGATGATTTAGATTTCGTTGCAGGTAACGGTGATACAGATGCGCTAGTCAATTATGCATATGTCGATAATCAAGTGCCAGACATCGCGGGTAATCTATTCTACCGATTGAAGCAGGTTGATTTTTCAGGGAGCTTCGAGTACAGTCCTATCATATCAGTGGCAGTAGATAAGGCGCCTGAACTCAAAACAGCGAGTTGGAAGTTCTTCCCAAATCCAACCAATGGTGATGATTTTGAATTAACGCTAATAGATGCTTCGGTAGACCAAAATGGCACATTCTTGTTTCAACTTCTAGATGCTCGGGGTCGTCAATCTTATCAGAGAAGACTGGGTATTCAAGACGGTGTGAATTGGGTAAGAGAGAGGTTAAAGGCTGCTTCTGATGGTATTTATTTACTCGTGATCACAACTTCAGAAAAGAGAGATCGCTTCAAGGTAATTAAGAAGTAGACCACCGCTTTTGAGTATCAAATAACATCAATTACCATGATTTGAAAGACTAACACAGCATTAGGTGGTATGCCCCGTGCTCCATCTTCACCGTAACCCAAGTAGGAAGGCACAATGATATAACCGTTATCTCCTTTTTCAAAAAAACCTAGACCTTGGACGAACCCTTCAATAAATTTGTTGTTCGCAAGGTTAACCAGGACAGGCTTCTTTCTGCGAAAAGAACTATCAAGCTCCCTTCCATTGAATAGATAAGTGGCATAGTGAAGAGACACATCCGTCCGGCCTTTTAAAGGCTCATATAAGTCTGTCCTTCCTTTCAGCTTCATGTATTTGATCCCATTTTGGCCATTGATCCATTCAAAACTTTTGAATTGCTCATTTCGAAGCTTTTCGAATCCCTTTTCAGGGTTAATGTCTTCTATCAGTTCACCGCTTTCGTTCCAGACTTTCTGCCCAATGTTAATGCCCCTACTATTATAGGTTTCTTCTTTTTGTTTTTCACCATTTTCGAACCAGTAGGTATGTTTCCCTACTTTGACGCCATCTTTCGTTTTGCCTTGATATTTCTTATTGCCGTTCTCATATCGTTCGGTGACTTTTTGGGCAATTAGATTATTAGACCCAATAATGGTTGTGCCGACTAGGGCTATGCAGAAAAGGAATGCTCTCATAAGACCCTTAAATTAATAAGAATCCTTCGTCCAAGGCTTATTACAATGCTTTAATTATTGAAGAATAGGTCTTGCGGAACGACTTGCTTGAATAGTATAAACACCTAAGTGAAGTCATTTATAAACTTTTCATACCTTTACCACCAGTACAAAGGTTCTCTTAGCTTTAAAACTTTGAGATTAATAGGGAATCAGGTGTAAATCCTGAACAGTCCCAGCTGCTGTAAACCCATTTTTTATGGTTTGCTGAATTTTGCCACTGCGTTAGCGGGAAGGCTCAGTAAATCGGGAAGTCAGAAGACCTGCCTTTGTTTTTGATCACTATGACGCTTTCTGAGGAAAAGCTATTGGTATGAAAAGACAGATAACTACCATTACCCATCGCAGGGCGGATTACACCCTGACATGGCTTCCCGCATTGTTCTTTGCCCTATTTTTGGGTTGTCAAAGTAGGTCTGATAGAAAAATAGATGATGAATTTGACCCGTCAAAGGACTATTTCTTAACAGAAACTTCAATTGATCACTCCATAGGTTTCGACCTAGTCTATCATAATAATTGGAAGGAAGTTCATCTCTTTCGGCATTATAATGACTTTATCGATACGGTGAGTTTTGCCTTGGTACAAAGAGGAACGCCTAGTCCTGATGGCTTTTCTTCTGAGCGTACTGTGGAAATCCCCGTACAACGTTTGGCCTCTATGTCAACTACTCACCTTGGTATGTTTGAAAAGTTAGATGCTTTAGATGTACTGAAGGGAATCGAAAGAGCAGAGTATGTGTCTAGTGAAAAGGTAAAGACCTTGGTGGCAGAGGGTGCCATCGCTGAACTAGAGCCATCCGGTACTATTAATACTGAGCTAGCTGTTAACCAAGGCATTGAACTCCTCCTTGGAGTTGGTTTTCCTAATTCACAAAACGACAGTTATCAAGAATTAGAAAATGCAGGAATTCCGGTTCTCCTCAATGCGGATTGGCAAGAAAAAACCCTACTAGGACGAGCCGAATGGATGAAGTTGTTGGCCGCCTTGCTTAATAAGGAAGCACTAGTGAACGAGCGTTTCGGAGCAATGGAGGCAGAGTTTAATGAGGTGCTTTCCATGGTTCAACAGAAAGTAGCCGAAGGCCCTTCAGCGATTACAGGAATTGCCCAAGGAGATGCTTGGTTTGTAGCAGGAGGAAAGAGCTTTGCTTACTACTTATTGGACTTAGCAAAAGTAGATTACCCATGGAAGGATAGTGAGAATACAGGTAGCCTGAGGCTTGATTTTGAAACCGTGTATGCCGAAGGTCTTAAAGCTGATTTTTGGATGGTGCCGAGTACGGCCAAGTCCCTAGATGAGATTCTTCAGGCCGATAGCCGCTATGCCGATTTCAAGTCATTCAAAAACGGAAACATCTATAACATCTACGGTAGATATACCGAAGGTGGAGGTAATGATTACTATGAATCAGCTGTGGTGAATCCTCACATTGTACTTAAGGATAATATCAAAATATTTCATCCTGACCTCGTTCCCAATCACAAGTTGGTATACTATAACAGATTGAAATAGTCAATTGAGCACTTCTCAGACCATATTGAATCACTCAAGCAAAGGCTCGAATAAATGGAGGCTATTAGTCATCCTGATTCTAGCTGTTGTCGTTTTGATGCTACTTGACTTAGGCCTAGGTTCAGTGCGTATCCCAATCGCAGATGTGGCTAAGATACTTGTCGGTGGAGCTGTTGACAATGAGGCCTGGCAGGCAATTGTGTTAAAAATAAGATTACCAAGAACCCTCACAGCAGTGTTAGCTGGTGCGGCTTTGTCAGTTGGTGGTCTGCAGATGCAAACCCTTTTTAGAAACCCATTGGCAGGCCCTTCGGTATTAGGTATTACTGCAGGTGCAAGTTTGGGAGTAGCGGCTGTTATGCTTGCTGCTGGTAGTGCAACCACGGCCTTTACCATTCGTTCGCTTGGCATTGGAGGCAGTTGGTTAATTGTAATTGCAGCGTCTATAGGTGCCGCTTTGGTACTCCTAGCCATTCTAGCAATCTCCTATCGGATTAGAGATAATGTAGTCATGCTCATTGTTGGTATCATGGTAGCCAACATCACGATAGCCATCGTCAGTATTTGGCAATTCTTCAGCAATCCAGAGCAAATGCAAGAATATATTCTTTGGACCTTCGGCAGCCTAGGAGGTGTCACTACAAGTCAGCTCCAAGTGTTAGGGTTGATTGTTGGCTTGGGTGTTTTGATGACTTTTGCTTTAAGTAAAACACTGAATGCCTTGTTGCTAGGAGAGGACTATGCACAAAGCATGGGTTTGAATATTCGTAAGTCTCGCTTTGCGATTATTGGTGTTACGAGTATTCTGGCTGGAGCGATCACGGGTTTTTGTGGGCCAATTGGGTTCGTAGGAATCGCAGTGCCTCATTTAACCCGAAGCTTTCTGAATACCTCAGATCATCGAATTCTGATTCCAAGTTGTGTGCTTGTTGGTGCTATCCTGATGTTAGTTTGTGATATCATCTCTCAAGTCCCAGGAAGCAATACTGTTCTTCCAGTAAACGCCATTACGGCCATGATTGGTTCGCCAATTGTGATTTGGATTATTGTTAAACGAAGAAACCTTAAAGCTTCTTTTTAAAGAATGAAAAATGATTAATTAATAATGAGCAACTAATACACACACAATGAAAGAGAATGTAATCCAGACAAAGAGTTATGCCTTTGCGTTAAATATTGTCAAGGTCTACCAACGGCATTATCAGAACTCAGATGTTCGAAGCTTGCTACGCCAATTTCTTGCTTCAGGTACTTCAATAGGAGCGAATGTAGAGGAAGCAGAAGGAGGGCAGTCGCGAAGAGACTTTGTGGCCAAGCTGAGTATTTCCTACAAAGAGGCGCGTGAGACGAAATACTGGATTAGACTTCTGAGAGATTCTAATGTTTTCAATGCTTCAGAGGCAGAGGTTCTTTCAAATGACTGTGATGAATTATTGCGAATTTTAACAGCTATTCTCAATACGTCCAAACGATCAAACTCCTAATTATTAATTTTTCACTATTCATTGATTTCCTCCAAAACCATATTAACAAGTAAAAATCTCACAGTAGGTTATAAGAACAAGGAGGTGCTAAAGGAACTTGATCTCAACCTTAGGAAGGGAGAACTTACATGTTTACTCGGTCCAAATGGGTCCGGTAAATCGACATTAATAAGGTCATTAGCAGGGATTCAGCAACCATTAGCTGGAGAAGTTCAGATCCAAGGCAAATCAATTACTGAGATCAATGCCAAGGAAATGGCCAAGACATTAAGTCTCGTGTTGACCGATCGTATTGCACCAGGTAACCTCACAGTTTATGCTTTAGTGTCATTGGGTCGCTTTCCCTATACCAGTTGGATGGGCGCATTAAATGATTCAGACAAGGCTCTAATTCAATGGGCAATGGAGGTGACGGGCTCACTTCAATTTGCCGATCGGCATATCGGAGAACTAAGCGATGGAGAAAGGCAAAAAGTAATGATCGCTCGGGCTTTAGTGCAGGACACTGAAATCATAGTGCTCGATGAGCCAACTGCTCATTTAGATTCGCCAAATCGAATTGAAATCTTCCACCTACTCCAAGACCTCACTAAGAAAACGGGCAAAACGATTCTTATCTCAACGCATGAAATTGATATGGCGATTGAAAGCTGCGATAATATGTGGTTGGTCATGCCTGATAAAAAAGTGCAGTTGGGTTTACCAGAAGAATTGATTCTCAGTGGATCATTGGAGAAAGCTTTTGGTTCGGAAGCGCTCACTTTCGACTACCTGAAAGGGAAGTTTAGCAAAAACCTCGAAGGTCATGATTTCATTATTGAGGTAACCGGAGAACCGATCCTAGTTAAATGGACGAAAAATGCCATCAATAGAATTCAACAACACCTTAAATCAGACTGTCAGATTGAGGTTATCGGGTCACAGGATGATCCAACTTGGAAAGTGTCCGGCACAGACAAAAAATTTAATTCACTAACACTACTTATTAGCTACTTAAAAACAACATGACAAAAATTGGAATGAGGGGGACAATACTATTGGTATTGTTAAGCATGGTTTTCACTTCCCATGCACAAGAGAAAAAAGACACAACGGACTTAGGAGAATTCGTTGTCACAGGAACACGTTTTAGAACACCTCTCGAAAAATCTGGGAAGACGATTTATAAGATAACCAGAGAGTTTATTGACAAGTCACCCGGCAAGACTGTGGCCGATTTATTAAATGAAGTTCCTGCCTTACAGACAGACGGTAATTTTGGTACACCAGGTGCTAACGTAGAGTATTATGTGCGAGGGGCACGAAGCAAGTACACCCTTGTCTTGATTGATGGTGTGCCAATGAACGATCCGACTGGCATCAGCCTATTTTATGATATGAGGTATTTGCCAGTTAAACAAGTAGAATCCATTGAAGTATTGAAAGGTGGTTTAAGTGCACTTTACGGAAGCAATGCTGCGGCTGGTGTGATCAATATTACGTTGAGAGAAAACCAAGCTGAAAAAATTCAGGGAAGTATCGATCTGAATGGTGGGTCTTTTGGAGCTTTTGGTATCAATGCCAACTTGAATGGAACCAATAACGATTTTAACTACGGCCTATCTTTCAATAGAATCTCATACGATGGCTTTTCGGCTGCTGCGCAAAATGATCCAGCGGCTAGTTTTGATGACGATGGCTTTACTAAGACTAACGTATTATTCAGAGGAGGCTATAAGGCTAATGATCAATTGGATATTGATTTTACCATAGCTTTTGACGATTTCAAAGCCGATATTGATGCCTTCTCATTTACCGATGAGTTGAATGCTTTTTCTGACAATCAGCAGTTGAGAATTGGAGTCAGACCTGAGTTGAAATTCAAGAATGGAAAATCGGTATTGAATATAAGTTACATTGACAATGAGCGAGTATTCCAAAGTGCCTTCCCGTCAAACTTTAAAGGAGAGAATCTTCAAATTGATCAGATCAACGAGTTTGAGATTTCTGAGGATGTGAAAGCCCTCTTTGGGGTGAACGTTCAAAGGTTAAAAGACAATTCTGAAAATCAAGAAGGAGATTTTACGGTTGTTGACCCCTATGCCTCTTTCGTTTTTGAAAGTGATCAGGGCTTGAATTTTCATGTTGGCTTAAGACTCAATACACACAGCGATTATGAAAATCAATTAATGACAACCGTCAACCCGTCTTGGTTAATCGATTTGGGGAATGATATTGAATTGAAGCCATTTATGTCTATTTCAAATGCATACAATACGCCTTCCCTTTTCCAGATCAACTCGCCTTTCTTTGGTAATAAGAATCTGGCACCAGAAAAGACAAATAGTTATGAGTTTGGAACCGCACTATACACCAAGAAGGGCTTGACTTACAACTTTGCTTTCTTCAGACGCGATGAGGACAATGCAATCGACTTCCTGTCTACTTTTGATAACGTAGGCAACTTTATTGGTGGTAGTTACATTAACTTGGATACCCGCAGAGAGGTACAAGGAATTGAAACGGATGTTACTTGGGCAGTAAATGAAAAAGTCACTTTTACGGCCAATTACTCTAAGCTTGCGACAAACAATGATGCACTGTTTTCAAGAATCCCTAAGGAGAAATATGGCTTCGGATTGCTATTTACGCCAATTGAAGGATCCTCCATTAATATTCGATATAACCATACAGGAGAAAGAAGAATATCACCCTTTTCAAGCGATATGCTAGATAGCTATAACTTGGTGGACATAGCTTTAAGGAAGCAATTCTTATCTAGGAAGTTAACTGCCTATGGTTCGGTGAATAACATCTTTGATGAAGAGTTTGTAGGGGTTGTTGGCTTTACAACTATGGGAAGAAACTATACCCTTGGTTTGAGTTTTGATTTTTAAAAAGTAAATGCTCATAAGTCAAATAGCAGACTTTTAGCGCAACTGCTATCAATGGTCTGCAACTTTTTCTATTTGGCTAAGGTTTTATTGAAGCAAACGTTGATACCATGAGAACAAGATTCAATAGTATGATCATCTTGAGCTTCCTACTTGTTTTAGGATGTTCCAATGCGAATAACACCTTTGCTGGAAATGCTACCGAGCCTCCAAGCCATCAAGCTTGGACCAAGATTTTATCGAAGCATGTTCGACCTGACGGACGAGTGGATTACAAAGGATTTATTTCTGATAAGTCTGAATTGAATGCCTATGCTAATTATTTGAGTGAGAATCCACCGACAGAAGCGTGGAATGACAATGAGAAAATCGCTTACTGGATCAATGCCTATAATGTATTTACGGTTAAACTGATCGTTGATAATTATCCAGTAGAAAGTATTAAAGATCTTAACCCTACAATTTCTATTCCTACCGTCAGAAGTGTTTGGACCAAAGAATGGTTTCAAATAGGAGGGGAAGATTTTAGCCTTGATCGCATTGAACATAAAATTTTGAGGAAGGATTTTCAAGAGCCTCGAATTCACTTTGCAGTAAACTGCGCATCTATCTCTTGCCCGGTGTTAAGGACGGACGCATATACAGCTGAGAAGCTTGACGTACAGCTGGATGAACAAACACGAATCTTTTTAAATGACAGGTCACGAAACAAAATCAGTTCTCAGCAAGTTAAAGTATCGAAAATCTTTTCATGGTTTGGAGGAGATTTTAAAGAAGGTCAGTCCCTCATTCAGTTTTTGAACAAATACACAAAAGTTCAGATTGAAGATAATGCTAAAGTGCGTTATATGGACTATGACTGGAATTTGAATGACGTTAATTAATCAGTAGAGTGTTAATCAACCCCCAGAAGCCGTCCCGACCTGTCGGGACGGCTTTTTGTTATCAAATGCTTATACTTGTAGTCTAATTAGGTAGGTCAAAATATAACAATGCAGATTCGAACAAGGCTAATCACAGTCTTATGCTTCTTGGTAGTGCTTTTATCGTTTACGGGAGTAGATAAAGGAGAACAAGTTAACGAAGAGTTATTAATTGCTGAAGCAACTGCAGACCGATTGTCACTCACCAATGAGATGTCTGATTTACCAGCATTTCAACCCATCGACTCAATGGTAGAACGGGCTATGCGTAGCCTGCGACTTACTGGAGCTTCTGTAGCCTTGGTAAAGAATGAAAAGCTAGTCTATGCCAAAGGATTCGGTTATTCCGATAAAGAAAAGAAGGAAAAAGTAGAACCTTATCACCTCTTCAGAATTGGATCAGTTTCGAAATTGATCACTGCAATTGCTATTTTAAAGCTTGTTGAGGAAGGGAAAATTGACTTGGATGATTACGTCTTCGGGGAGGAAGGAATTCTTAACGGTAAGCTTTACAGCAACATTTCTAACAAGAACGTTTATCGAATTAAAGTCAAGCACCTTCTAAATCATACCGCAGGCTGGAGTCTTATCACTTACGGAGATCCGATGTTTATTCCACATAAGATTCACAAAATGGATGATGTCAGCTATCCCATTGAATTTGACGATGTGATCAAGTTCGTTATTTCAAGACACCTGCCTTACCGACCAGGCACAAGGTTTAATTATTCAAATTTTGGCTACACCTTATTAGGGAGAGTGGTTGAAGAAGTCACGGGTGATGACTATGAAGATTGGGTGCAAGACGAGATTCTTGAGCCGAATGGAATTAATAAGATGCGCATAGCAGGAAGCTTTGAAAAGGATAGGGTAAAAAACGAAGTGAAATACTACGATTACAGTGCAGATAACGAGCAGTTAGCCTTCAATGGCTCAGGTAAAAAGGTGTACAAGCCTTACGGTGCTGATGATATTGAAATGTTGGGTCCGGCTGGAGGCTGGTTAGCCACAGGCGTTGATCTAATGCGCGTTTTGGTCTTAGTTGATGGTTATTCAAAGCGCTATAAAGATATTCTGAGTGCTGACCTTATTGATAAGATGGTTAATGGCGTAGGAGGTGTTCAGCGACCACTGGGCTGGAGAAGCGTTAAAGGCCAGCACTGGTGGAGAACTGGAACGCTTTCGGGAACTTCGGCACTGCTTACAAGGGATACGAACGGCTACTCTTGGGTCATTATTTCTAATACAACTCCACGTAGAGGAAGTTTTCCTGGGACAAGTCGTTGGGCGATAAGAGAGGGCATTAAAATGGTCAAGTCATGGCCGACAAAAGACCTCTTTGATATTTCAGACTAATACAAAAAAGAAAGCCGATCTGACGACCGGCTTTACAACCAAAATTAACCCTATTTATTTGTTGTAGTTACTTTTACAGAGAAAGTCTGTAGTATTTATCGCTACCAAAACTGCTTAGGTAATCGGCTTGATTTACTAGTTTTCTTAATTCAATATCGTTTGCTGGATTACCTGAAGCGATAATGTTGTTGTCCGCATCGAATATGTTTACTTCTTCTGCTTCTTCTTCCATTTCCATGTAGATTTCTTCTTCAACTATAAAGTTGTCCTCGGCATAGAATTGATCAATTTCAGCAATTAATTCTGCTTCTATTGTTGTAAGCTCCTTGCTGCTCAAGTCATTTGACTTAAGATTTCCAGCTTGGAAGAGAGTAACGGCTGCTAGCATTACTGCTATGATTGCGCTCAAATTTCTGACCTTTGGGCTGTTGCTGCTGTTTGTTTTGTTGACTTTCGGGCTATTCATGATTGTAATGTTTTAAAATTCTTACTGACCTGCTTATTAGTTTGCAATGCCTGTGCCACAATTTTTAAACACCTGATAATCAGTATTATAATAAGAAATGTACGATTTTGGACCATAATAAGTGTACGGTTTCCGTACATCATTTGGTTAGTTATAGTACACTTTTGCTCGTAGCGGAGAGCTTTCACTGGGTTCTTGGTGGCATTGGCTTAAGCCTCTCTAAGCAAATTATGAAGGCGCATAAGGGGGATATTAATGCATATAGTAGTACTGGGAGAACAACTTTTGACCTAATGTTTTTTAATTCAACAACCTCAGCTCGCATGAGATAAATTCATTATAGTTTAGGGACTCGTCCGAATAATTCTTCATGAAGAGTATTTAGTTTTAACATTGTAGCGTTAATTTGATCGATCACATCAGAGAGTTCGTTAACCTCCAAAGTGGTTTTTTTATAGGCTACGCCATTTCTTTCTTTGGCACTTATTTTAGTTTTTTGAAACGCTGGGTTGTCAGCGGTGTTATGGTATAAGGCATGAACAACACTATTGCGACTTTCATTAGATAATTTAAGGGACTTCAATATCTGTTCTACTTCACTTCTTTTGTGCTCAAAGCTGTGGTTCATTAATAGCTTGAACATCCTCATATTTTGTGGGAAAGACATTTCTGAACAAACTATTGTGCCTATTTTTGAGTCCTTGTTGATCAGGCTACTTACAAAACCTGATAACATAGCACTGAGCGATTCAAACTGAATACTTACTGTTCCAACAAGTTTGGCGAGATCATTGAAGTTCATGTTGAAATAATTAATTTATTGTCTTTAAAGCATCTCATTCGCCAGATTAGCCAACTCAGAGCGTTCACCTTTTTCAAGGGTAATGTGCGCATAGAGTGGATGGTCTTTTACCCGATCAATGAGGTAAGAGAGCCCATTGGATTGTGAATCCAGATAAGGCGTATCAATTTGATTGACGTCTCCAGTAAAGACAATCTTTGTATTCTCACCAGCTCTAGTGATCACTGTCTTGATTTCATGAGGCGTTAGGTTCTGTGCCTCGTCCACAATGAAATAGATATTAGATAAACTTCGGCCTCTGATATAAGCCAAAGGGGTAATCAGAAGCTTCTCCTTGTTCACCATTTCGGTGATTGCCTTGAACTCTTTATCTGTTTCCTTGTACTGGTTTTGAATAAACTTCAAGTTATCCCAAAGCGGCTCCATGTAAGGATTGAGCTTTGATTTGATATCACCCGGTAAGTAGCCAATGTCTTTATTGCTAAGGGGCACTATTGGTCGTGCAAGATAGATCTGCTTGTATTCTCTTCGCTGCTCTAATGCTGCTGCTAAAGTCAAAAGGGTTTTTCCAGTACCGGCTACACCTTGAATGGTCACCAGCTTCACGTCAGGATTCATGATGGCATGGATGGCGAAAGTTTGCTCCGCATTGCGAGGTTTTATCCCTGAAATTGGTCGCTTGTCAACGCGTTCTATTACATCATCTTTAGAGTTGTGATAAGCGAGTACTGAGTTTTTATCACTCTTCAGAATGAAGTACTGGTTAACGAGGGATTTTTTATTCTTAAGTACCTCTTTTGGTGACAGGGTACCATTCTCATAGATGTGATTAATGATGTCTGAATCGACTTTTTCAATCTCGATAGCACCTTTTCTTAAGGAATCTACACTCTTTACCTTACCAGTTTCATAATCTTCTGCCAGAAGTCCGATGGACTTGGCTTTCAGGCGGAGATTAATGTCTTTTGAAACAAGTATCACGCTACGATCTTGGTTCTCCTCTTTTAGCCTTAAGGCGGCATTTAGGATACGATGATCATTCTTTTTTTCACCGAAAATATGATTCGCGTCTAAACCACCTTCGCTTGTACCCGCTTCCATTACTACCTTAAAGCTCCCACGTGTTTTCCCATTGAGGGGTATCCAATCTTGGAGAGATTTATCCTTCGCCAATTTGTCTAAAAGGCGGGTGAATTCTCGGGCTTCAAAATTTTTAGTATCGTTGCCTTTTTTGAATTGATCCAATTCTTCGAGCACAGTAATCGGGAGCCCGATGTCGTGCTCTTCGAAATTCATTATGGCATTGTGTTCAAATAGGATTACGGAAGTGTCAAGTACAAAAATCTTCCTTTCGGTCTTCTTAGCTCTCGGCATAGAGTGATGATCAATATTAGATAGAACGTTGAATTAAGTTAGGAAAAAATCAACTCAAACGAACGGGATGAGACTGCTTAATAATTAATTAGTATTAACATTTTTTTAAAGACTTGTGAATGAACGTATTAGTCCTTTAGTGAGCAAGGGAAATTAACACATCTATCACTGGATGGATACTTTCGATCAAGTTGAAAACAAGGGAGATCTATTCTAATTGCGCTGAATGCTAGAACTCAATCTTCTTCCAGGTCTTTTTGAGCAAGATGGAGGAAAGAACAGTAACAGTTAATAGAATCACACCATTAGAGGTATTGCCGTATATAAACATCCCAATAGAGAAGAGTGCGCTATAGACAATGATAATGCCTAGAAACATGGCCAATATATCTATGCTTAATCTGCCAGTACCTTCCTTTAAATCTATTTTTTCAGTCTTAGCAATTTTCTTGAATTTATTCCAGCCATTACCATAAGGTTTAACAAGGTTGAAGAATGAAGCCAAGGTCTTATGATCAGTAGGCTTAGTCATGAAGGTTACAGCAACCCAAGCTACAGTGGTTACACCAACACTTAATAAAAGCTTGTATTCGGAAGGCAATTCGAAAAGGAATGCTGGACTGATTCTCTCTACATTCAGCACTAATGCTACTATAAATGAAACCACCATTCCCGTGATTTCAGAATAGGCGTTAATACGCCACCAGAACCAACGAAGGATAAAAATTAAACCTGTACCTGCACCTATGGAGAGAAGGATCTGGAATGCTTGGTAGGCATTAGTTAAAACTAAGGCGAATAGGCCAGCCAATACCATAAGTACCACCGTAGAAAGTCTACCAACTCGAACTAATTCCTTGTCAGATGCCTCTGGTTTGACGAATCGCTGATAGAAATCAAAAACCACGTAAGAAGAACCCCAGTTGAGATGAGTTGAAATTGTAGACATAAAAGCAGCAATCAAGGAAGCGACCACAATACCCAATAAGCCCTTTGGCAATGTTAATAGCATAGCTGAGTAACCTAAATCATTGCCCAGTTTATCGGGGGATATATTAGGGAAAGCAGTTTGGATTGATGCCAAATCAGGGTAGACAACTATGGATGCCAAGGCAATTAAAATCCACGGCCAAGGTCTAAGCGCGTAATGTGTAATGTTGAAAAGCAGTGTTGCCGAAACGGCATTCTTTTCGTTTTTGGCTGAGAGCATTCGCTGGGCGATATAGCCACCACCACCAGGTTCGGAGCCTGGATACCAAACACTCCACCATTGCACCGCTATGGGTATAACTAAGAGTGAAATAAACAACTCTCGATCGCTGATGTCTGGAATTAGACTCAGTTTACTGGCAATCTCAGGTCTTTCAATTAAAGCAGTAAGTCCGCCAATCTCGGGTAAGTTTATGATATAAACAGCAGCGGCTATAGAACCTACCATGGCTACTATGAATTGTAAAAAGTCAGTTAAAATGACACCTCTGAGCCCTCCTAAGGAACTATAGGCGACTGTGATAAGTGAGGCATAAACCACTGTTTTCCAAGGCTCAAGATCAAACATGACTTCGCCAATCTTAATGGCTGCTAGACAAACGGAAGCCATAATCATGATATTGAAGAATACGCCTAAGTAAATGGCCCTGAATCCTCTTAGAAAGGCAGCTTCTTTGCCGCTATATCTTTTTTCGTAGAACTCGAGATCTGTAAGGACCCCTGATTTTCTCCATAATTTGGCGTATACAAATACAGTCAGCATTCCTGTGATTAGAAAGGCCCACCAGACCCAGTTTCCTGCCACACCATTCTGTCTAACAATATCAGAAACAAGGTTTGGAGTATCGGCTGAGAATGTGGTGGCGACCATTGAAATACCCAGTAGCCACCAGGGCATGTTCCTGCCTGACAGAAAAAATTCCTTAGAACTTGATCCTGCCTTTTTAGAGACTAAGACCCCAATCACAAGGAAGACCACGAAAAATATGATAATGATGGCCAAATCTAGAGAGGAGAGGTTCATATTTAATCTAAGGTTAGATTGACTGGCTAAAAGTTTTTCGTCAACTTCGACTTAACAATATAGAAAGATTTTTAAAGGAAAATTATGGATTTGACATTAGTAGTATTGGCAGCTGGAATGGGTAGTCGCTACGGTGGAAATAAGCAATTGGATGGCATTGGGCCAAATGGTGAGATTATCATGGATTATTCGATTCATGATGCCATCAAAGCTGGTTTTACGAAAGTGGTTTTCATTATCCGTACGGATTTAAAAGATGCTTTCGAGGAACACTATGCCGATCGCTTCAAAGGGAAAATCAAAATGGAATATGCTTTCCAGAATGAATACAATGAGCATACGGAAGCCTACGTTGATATGCGGAAAAAGCCATGGGGCACTACACACGCGATATTGGCGGCTAAGCATTTAATTAATGAACCCTTCTTGGTGATTAATGCAGATGATTACTATGGGACCGAATCCTTCGGGGAAGCCGTAGAAGCTATCAAAGGCCTCAAGGATAATGAGCACTTGATCATGGGCTACGGCTTGGTCAATACACTTTCAGATCACGGTACAGTGAATAGAGGGGTATGTCAAGTTGACGAGCATATGAACCTTACTGGTATTAAAGAAACCCTAGCTATCGGTAAAGATGGAAATGAAATTTCTTACGAAGAGGACGGACAGCGACATACTTTAGATCCAAACACCTACGTTTCAATGAATTTTTGGGGGTTTCCCGCATCAGTTTTACCCCTCTTTGAAGAAAAATTCATTGACTTTGTAAAAGCAAATAATGAAGATCCTAAGGCAGAATGCTTTATCCCAGTGGAGGTAGATAACTTGATGAAAGAAGGAAGAGCTACTGTCAAGGTTGTGCCAACATCGGCCTCTTGGTTAGGGGTTACTTATCAGGAAGACAAACCACATGTGGTGAATGGTATCAATCAGATGATTGCGGATGGCGTTTACCCAGAAGAACTAAAATAATGGAGGCCGTAAGAAAGGCACTTAAAGCATATAATGTTAAAGGAGCAGTCGATAAGATTGCTCTTTTTGGTTCTGGGCATATCAACGATACCTATCTAATAGAGGTCGGTAAAGAAGAATATCTGCTGCAGAAGCTGAACCAAAACGTTTTCCAATTTCCTGAGCGAATTGAGAACAACTTAAAGGCATTATTAGAAAAAGGGTCTGATCTTTTTGTTAAACATTATCAGACAATTGCAAATACTTATCACCATCACAATGGCAATGGTATATGGAGGTTGACCAACTTTGTCAGCGCTGGCTATGCGCCTCAGACAGCTAATAAGCTCCATGAGGTGGCTGAGGCAGCCAAGGGTTATGGTCGCTTCACAACTTTCGCGGATGGACTTGATAAGGATAAGTTTACAGAAGCTATTCCCAAGTTTCACGACTTGGCATGGAGGCTCGAGCAACTGGACGATGCGATTAAAGATGATCTGGCCGGTAGGTCAAAGTCAGCAGCTGGCCTGATCAAAATTGCCGATGATTTTAGATGGATATCGGAAAAGCTAAGCACACTTTTTTCAGAAGGCCTACCGACAAGAGTGTGCCATAATGATACTAAGCTAGACAATTGCCTATTGGCCAAATTAGATTCCTCCTTTTGTAATATTATTGATTTGGATACGCTAGGACCTGGTTCAGTACTTTATGATTTTGGTGATTTAATGAGAACAACACTTTCTCCAACTGCTGAGAATGAGTTGGACGAATCGAAAATTGAGGTCAGATCAGACTATTTAGAAGCATTACAAGAAGGCTTCTTATCAACTTGTAGTTCAGTTTTGGACCCACTAGAAAAGGAAAACCTATTATTCGGGGGTCTCTATATGACCTATATAATGGCAGTTCGTTTCTTAACGGACTATTTAAATGGAGACGCTTACTATAAAATATCCTTCGAAAATGAGAATTTTGTCAGAGCAAGAAACCAATTGAGACTGCTAGAATTAATGAGTAGGTTATGAGTGAAAAAACTGCTGCATATTGGATTGAGAAACTCTGTCTTGATTCTCATCCAGAGGGAGGGTATTTTAAAGAAACTTATCGGTCAAAAGATCGACTTCATGAAAGTAAGTTGCCGGATCGCTATTGCTCTTCGAGAGTTTTTGGCACCTCTATTTACTTCCTTTTGACCACCGAAAGTGTCTCAAACTTTCATCGACTCGCTTCAGATGAGATTTGGCATTATCACCAAGGTGGTAGCGCATTGATTCATATGATTTCCAATGATGGGGAACTTACTTCCAAACGCATTGGATATGACCTTGAAGCTGGTGAATCACTTCAAGTGGTAATTCCTAGAGGTACTTGGTTTGCAGCGGAAGTAGTGAAGAAAGATTTCATTCTTGTGGGATGCACCGTGGCACCAGGTTTCGAATTTGAGGATTTCGAATTGGCCGATCGGAGTAGTTTGTCATCCGCTTATCCGCAGCATCAAACTTTGATTAGTCGTTTTACGAACAACTAAGAGTGACTTTGTCACTTACAAACTCAATTTCAAAATTAAAAACGAAATGATACTTACAACAACTAACACAATTGAAGGCCATGTGGTAACAAACTATCATGGCGTAATCACTGGGGAGGCAATTATTGGAGCCAACCTGTTTAAAGATATTTTCGCAAGCATTACTGACTTGGTTGGTGGGCGTTCAGGCTCATACGAACGCGTGCTTCGCGAAGCAAAAGAAAATGCCATGATGGAAATTGAGCATCATGCTAAGGCACTAGGCGCCAATGCCGTAATCGGAATTGATTTGGATTATGAAACTATTGGCCATAGCAGCAGTATGCTGATGGTTACAGCTAGTGGTACTGCCGTCACGTATAAATAATTGCAGAAATTTTCTATCCCTAAATGGTCTTCAATTGAAGACCATTTTTATTTCATCTTACTTGGTGGCACATATTTAAATCGCTGTCCGCCAACCGATGCTTCATACATGAGACCACCTTGGGCCATTGTGAAGACGGCCACGCCATCTGTGTATTTTGCATTGGCTGAAATACCTGTTTTCAATGCAACAGCAGAGGCCTGTGCAGCAAATTGAAACTCATTTTCGACAAAACTATTGTAGGCATTAGCATCTTCAAAGAAGATTACTTCACTGTAGGCCTGACCCCCAAATTGAAATCCAAATGAAATTTGAGTCATGTTTACCCCACCGCTGACACTGCTATTTTTATAAACAACGCCCTTACCAGCAGCACCGCCAATGCCAATTGCACCTTTTCCGATGGATGGGAATATGGCATAGCCATATGCAGATCCAAAAAAATTGGCTATTCCTGTGTCTACCTTTTTAAACTCAGCGATGGTCTCTTGCGCTTTTTCTGGATCATGTTTCTTTTTCCTTTGAGCTTCTGCTTGGAAGCTAGTAAGCATGACAAGTATAAATAGACAGGTAAATATTCTTACAATGCGCATGGTAGATTATTTTTTGATAAAGTACTCGTCAGCACCTGCTGAAGGTTTAATATCTAATAAGTTAGCTAAAACTAGCTTCACTAATGTTTTGGAAGCAATGAACCTTGGAATACCAGCTTTAGTGGCAAACTCTTCAAGCGAAACGAAATCAGATGCATCGAGCATTTTCATCAAGATCTGTTCTTTTTCACCATAGTTGAAACGCTGATCACGCTCGTTATTGCGTCTTCTCAATATTTGACGCATTTCCTTTGAAGCTTTGATACTTTCATCTGCGTTCCTGACGTAGACCATTACCTCTTTTGCGTTCATAGTCGCTTTCACACCATAAGGTTTTTTTAAACCTTCGGGTACATCGAAAACTGCTATTCCTTTCTTTGGATTGAGTTTAACCGTATGGACTGTATAGGTTAATGAGGGCATAATCAATTTTTCAATGGCATCTTCTAGGACGAAGATCTCACCCTCAATATTCCGTGTACCAGCAATAGTACCGTCATCATCAATGCCTAGTATCAGCTTGCCGCCATTGCTGTTGGCAAAGGCCACGACCTCTTTGATAATCTTATCAGGAAAGTTGACCTTCTTTTTAAATTCTACACGCTGCCCTTCTCCTCTAGCCACTAACCGTTGTACAGTGGTGATATCCATCACGCTTACTTTAGGTTAAAATGACTAATTATTCCAAATCTTCCTCTGTGAGATCATCCATATCTGGCATGGAAAACATACTGCTCAATAAGTCTTTGAATTGAGTACCAGTGTCCAAGGCTGTTTTACTCAGTTTACTATATTCAGCGAGTCCGTGAAGAACAAATTCCATTAAGAATAGGTGCTCATGCTTATTAACTTTAGGGTGCTTTGCTTTCACAAGATCAGAAAGACCCGGTACAGCGTTGAGACCAGCTTCATAAGATTCGTTCGCCAAATCATTAATAAGATCCAAAGTGTAGCCTTCGCCAAACCAGTTAATTATTGATTTGTATGGACTTTCGGACTTGTCTTTTGACTTGTCGTCAGGTTGAGCGAAATAGTCTGTGAACATGGTTCTTACAGCCTTGCCGACTAAGTTGTGGGCAACAATGCCTGGTCCTTCTTGTTCGCCTTCGTAAACCAATTCTACTTTTCCGGTAATTGCTGGAATGACTCCAACAAAGTCTGAAAGACGGATGTAGGTTTGGCGCTCTTTGTTAATGATGGCCCTGCGTTCTGCTGCGCTCATTAAGTTTTCGTAAGCCGAAATTGTCAATCGTGCCGAAACACCACTTTTCTCATCGACATACTCGCTATCTCTAGCTTCGATGGCAACCTGCTCAATTAAATCCCGAGCAATTTCGTTTATTATAACCCTTCCTTTCTGTTTCTCTTTGATATCAGCCTCTTGCGTTGTGATTTGCTTGCTGATATCTCTCGTCTTAGGATAGTGTGTAATGATTTGGCTATCAATTCTATCTTTAAGAGGCGTTACGATGCTACCTCTATTCGTATAATCTTCTGGGTTTGCTGTAAAGACAAATTGAATGTCTAAAGGCATTCTGAGTTTGAAACCTCGGATTTGAATATCTCCTTCTTGTAGAATATTGAATAAAGCCACTTGAATTCTGGCTTGAAGATCGGGCAGTTCGTTGATCACAAAGATGCATCTATGAGACCTTGGTACTAGTCCAAAGTGAATTACTCTTTCATCTGAATAAGGCAATTTAAGCGTAGCCGCTTTGATGGGGTCTACATCGCCAATTAAGTCAGCAATGGATACATCTGGCGTAGCTAATTTTTCCGCATAACGATCAGCGCGATGTAACCAAGCAATTGGGGTTTCGTCACCTTTTTCTTGAATCATATCTGCTCCAAATCTTCCGATCGGATTCATTGGATCATCATTCAACTCTGAACCTTTGATATAAGGGACATATTCGTCCAATAGTTCGGTCATTTGTCTGGCAATTCTAGTTTTTGCCTGACCTCTCAATCCCAAGAGGTTCATGTTGTGCTTTGAAAGGATTGCTCTTTCAATGTCTGGAATTACGGTATCCTCATATCCCCAAATGCCTTCGAAAGTAGGCTCCCTGTTTTCAAGCTTGATGATCAGGTTATGTCTTAGTTCGTCCTTAACGGATTTGCTCTGATAACCTGCTTCTTTTAGTTCCTTTAAGGTTTTTATAGATAGTAATTGATCTGTGGTCAATTCTCTGTAGTTCATATTAGAATCTTTTTCTGCGATTGCGTTTGTAGTCTTCAAATATTACATGGCCAAGCCCTTTCAGGCTACTGTAATATGCATTCCCATTATTGGCTGTGGTAAACTCTTGTACAAATTGCTTTAGATATGGATCCGAAGCAATCATAAACGTAGTAACAGGAATATGTAATCTTCGACACTGAGTGGCCAGATTCAACGTCTTATTGAAAATTTTTGGATCTAAGCCGAAGGCGTTTTTATAGTATTTGATACCTACTTTCATACAAGTAGGCTTACCATCGGTGATCATGAAGATCTGCTTATTAGGATTCTTCCTTCTCCGGAGAATGTCCATTGCAAGTTCAAGACCAGCGATTGTATTGGTGTGATAAGGACCAACTTGTAGATAAGGCAGGTCCTTTACTTCTATTTGCCAAGCATCATTACCAAAAACAATCACATCTAGCGTGTCTTTAGGATACTTTGCAGTCACCAGTTCTGCCAAGGCCATGGCGACCTTTTTGGCAGGCGTAATTCTATCCTCACCATATAAGATCATGGAGTGGGAGATGTCAATCATTAGTACCGTTGAGGTCTGAGTTTTATACTCAGTTTCTATCACCTCAAGGTCATTTTCCGTCATCATAAATTCGCCAAAACCATGATTGATTTGTGCATTACGAATCGAATCGGTCATAGCAATTTGCTGAATTGAATCACCGAATTCGAAGGGCCTTCTATCTGTTCCGGATTCATCGCCAGTGCCAGTAAAGTTGGTTTTATGCTGGCCTTTGCCTCCTTTTTTGAGTTTACCAAAGATTTCTTCGAGTGAAGACTTTCTAATCTCTTGCCCAGTTTTTCCAGTAACCTCAAATTTTCCTTCTTGATTTTCTTCGTTGATGTACCCCTTTTCCTTTAAGTCGTCAATGAAGTCACCTATACCGTATTGGCCATCAGTAATATTATATTGCTTATCAACATTGGTTAGCCAAGAAAGGGCCTCGGAGACATCTCCACCAGTGATACTGACAAGTTGGAGAAATATATTCAATAGGTTGTCGAAAGCGGAATCTCCTTGGGCTTTCTGAGGAATGAATTTTGAAAATTTGTATCCCTTCATAATTCTCTTGTGAACACCTTAAAGTATAAATTGGTTTAAATTATTCACAATCTTATCGAAAGTCATTTAGTCTGAATTAATTAGGTAATTGATTACGCAATTGACCTAAAAATATTAGATTCATATGTTTCTTTTAGTTGTGAAAGCGTTTTATGTCCAACAATATCCAAAGCTTCAGTCATAACCTAGAGTGACCTTGACCAAATCAAACATATCTGAGTTAACGGAAATTGAGCTGATAGAGAAAGCAAAAGGAGACAAGCGCTTTTTTGAACCACTCTATAAGAAATACTTTGAACAAGTCTATCGATTGGTGTTTTCCAGGGTTCAGGATGTGGACCTAGCAGGAGATATTACTTCTGAAGCTTTTGGTAAGGCATTATCTCACTTGAATGATTATAAGTATCAGGGATATCCCTTGTCAGCCTGGCTGGCCAGAATAGCACTTAATAGCTGTTATGATTATTTCAGGTCGCAGAAGAAACAGCGTTATGTTTCACTAGAAAACTATGTGACACATGACCTTGTCTTTGAGGTAGATATAGAAGAGAATGAAAAGGAACTTTGGTTGACAATGTTACCTGAGGTGTTGGAAAAGTTAAAACCAGCTGAACTTGAGTTAATAGAACTTAGGTTTTTTGAAGGAAAGAGCTTTGCGGAGATAGGGTATATTCTGGACATTACGGAGGGCAATGCTAAAACCCGTACCTACAGAATATTGAAGAGGTTAAAAAAGCATTTTAAGCGAAATATATCGTGAAATACAATTTTTTAAATAAGAGTAAGAACCTTACGCCAGCTGATATTAAAGCTCAGATGAACTTTAATAATGTTGTTAAGGGTGCGTCTATTTGGGCGGGTTTTAAATTAGGGTCCACACTACTCAAGTTAGGGACAAAAATGACGACTGCCGTTGTGGCGGGCACATCTACAGTAGTAGTAACCGCTGCCGTTGTGGTAGCGACAAATACTGATTTGTTGAAAAGTACTGAGGCGAGTGCCCAGGTGAATGTACCTATTGACGAAATCATAGTTCCAACAATAACTGATTCTACAAACCAAGAGACTACTGAGGTGATAGAATCATTAGATTCCTTGATAGCAGCCATTGAGGATATTCCACAAAAAGAGCTAGAAAAGGTAGCCATTGATACAGACTCATCGCAAGATATTCCTGAAGGAATTGGTGTTACAGATTCCATCAGCAATGTTGATGTACAGTTAAAAGCGAGACCACTACCAGACTTTAGTACTTTTTATGCCTTTATAGATAAGGAACTTAAATATCCAATAGATCAAATCAGTGTTGATATCAATGATCAAAATGAGGTGTCCAAATCAAAGGTGGGTTATGTTCAAGTATTCTGGACAATCAACAAAGAGGGTAATGCGGAGCACTTCAAAATAAGAAAATCTATGGGTGAATCCTTCGACAATGAGGCCATTCGTGTGATTAAAATGTATGAAAACTGGGAGCCAGCAAGCTATAATGGTGACGCAGTAGAGAGTAATCTAACGATGAAGATTCACTTCAAGGTGAAGTAATTTCTATTCATTGGACTAATCAATCCCACGCTATCTGAATTTCTATGACTTATCGCTGATACAGGGCACTTGCATCAGAAGCTAGGTATCTGGTTATCAGGGTGTAATCTATTTTTATTATATTAGTTAGTGCAATTTTTTAAACTAGAAGATCCATCAGCGCTAATTCATAATGTTGGCACGTTTTAAATTTCAGCTTATCGGGTGTCTATAATACCCATCTATATGGGGATTGCTGAGGTGAATCCTTGTTGATGACCTGTATGAAAGTCTTCAGGTTGAGAAAGAGCACATTATTTTTTGAACGAATTGACTTTAACTAAATCAAATGATTATGGATTTTTTAGCTATTAATTGGCTAGCGGTGATTGTTGCTGCAGTCGCATTTTTCGCATTAGGTGCTTTATGGTATGGGCCATTGTTCGGTAAGCCTTGGCAGAAAGGGGTAGGCCTCTCCGATGAAGAAATTAAGAGTGCTCACATGGGCAAACTTTTTGGGTCAGCCTTCATCTTTGCCCTTATCATCTCCGTAGGCATGGCAATGTTTTTTTTCGCATTTCCGGCAGAACCAGGCAGTGAACAAGTAATGACGATGGAAATGGGAGTTATGTATGGAATCATGACAGGTGTTTTCTTTTTATTTCCTTCCATTAGTATGAATTATTTATTTGCCAGAAAATCATCAAAATTGATGCTAATAGATTCAGGCTATCATATAGTAGCCTATACGGTCGTTGGAGTAATTTTAGCTGCTTGGCAGTAACAATTTCATTGTGTTTGAGTCTAATTAAATAGACTCGTTTACTTTTCTAACATTCAATGGGTCTAAATGTATATAGACGTTGTTACGTCTATACACTGAGCATATGACTTACGGTTTTGAACTTTATTTCTACTAGTGTGCTTTAGTGAGGGTAGGGAAAATAATCGGATGTGGTATGTTAATGAAACTGACACAATGAAATTTAAAAGAATTGAAAGGGTGATTCATTCACCGATCGCATATAAAAGAGGTTTTCAGATTGCTCAGCAAGAGTATGACCGCTTTCTTGAAATCAATAGTAGATTGAATCAAATCAAGGCTTATCAACAGTTAAAGCAAGGGGAATTATTTTTGGAACTAATTGAAGCTTAGTAGTCTAAAGGCGATTTTAACCCAAAATCCTTAAAGCTACTTTCAACCACTTTTGATGAAATATTAGACGGGTCTTCCCATATGGGAAGATCAAAACTGTATCTTTTAGCCATTTTTCCATAAATCTCTTTTCTCGTTGGATGATGGTCTGAAACGAGGTTTAATGTCTGCCTTTCTAGGTCCTCTGGCCAAGTCTCGATCGAACTTTTAACGACTTTAATGATATCCTCCAAATGAATGTAGTTGACAGGCGTATCGGCACCTTTCGTAGGCTTACCTGCAAACCACTTACCTGGAATACGGTCTTTTCCGATTAAGCCTCCACAGCGGAGTATCATTAACGACTGGTCTATCTGTGATATTTGCTGCTCTCCTTTAACAACTGCCTTTGTTGAGCCATTACTAAAGTCAAAAGGTGTATTGACGGTTACTTTCTTATTGCTGTTGGGGTAGTATGAAGTTGAGCTAATGAAAATCACCTTTTTTACATTGCTTGCAAGAAGCTGATATTTCAAATACTTGATTTGCTCTTCGTAGAATTCAGGGGTATTCTTTTGTCTTCCTGGAGGTATGTTAATAATTAGTAAATCAACTTGAAAAAGCCTGTTGAAATTGAGGCCTTCAGGCATTGGATTTAAATGAAATAGAATAGGCTCAATTCCTTTCGAAGAAAGAGTCTCTAGTTTTTCTTCTCGTGTGGTACTCCCAACGACTTCATGACCAGCCTTGACCAATGATTCTGCTAAGGGTAACCCTAGCCAGCCACAACCAACAATTCCTATTTTCATTAATTTGAAACGCTAAGCCTGTGCTACATCAGCTCGCATGGTAGCCGCAACCTCCTCATAGTATTTTTCATATTGTGGAAGTATGACATCAATGTCGAACTTTTTGGCTTGGACCAAGGCATTATGCTTAAAGGTCTCTAGATTTTCTTCGCTAAGGATGTGTAGTGCGTTCTTGGTCATTTCTTCAACATCACCAATCTTGGAAGTAAAGCCAGTGACTCCGTTGATATTCAATTCTGGAATACCACCTGCGTTTGAAGAGATTACTGGTACCTCACAAGCCATGGCTTCAAGTGCTGCCAAACCAAAACTCTCTTTTTCTGAAGGCATTAGGAACAAGTCGGCTACTGAAAGAACTTCTTCTACTGCCTCTAGCTTCCCTAAGAAACGGACTTCTTCATAAATACCTAGTTCTCTACAAAGTCCTTCAATGAGAGATCTTTCAGGGCCATCACCAACTAATAGCAATCTAGCAGGTACAGTCTCCGATATTTTATGGAATATGCGCACAACATCGTCTACACGCTTAACCTTTCTGAAGTTAGAAGTGTGTACGATCAACTTTTCACCATTAGGGCAAATTGCGGTTTTGAAATGATCTTTGCGCTGCCTTTTGAATTTGGTGAGGTCGATAAAGTTTGGGATGACTTCAATTTCTCTAAGGATATTGAAGTGCTTGTAAGTGTCTTTCTTTAAGTCTTCCGATACCGCAGTGACACC